>TARA_R110002050_G_scaffold111405_3_pt1 | contig 26195 bp, 28 predicted proteins | sample TARA_R110002050 | Tara Oceans TARA_R110002050 (sample SAMEA4396988) | marine metagenome | biome: Polar Biome; feature: [DCM] deep chlorophyll maximum layer (ENVO:01000326); material: water (ENVO:00002006), including particulate matter (ENVO:01000060) such as... | depth 25 m
CATATAACTTTTAAATTTTAAACGTCTTTTACTTGAAAATCGTATGCAGATAACACATATGTGGACTTCAGTGCATATTGTAAATGAAATAAAATATACAATATCTAGACATGGGCCAAATTTAAGTATTTGACCCCCCACATATATACTGTATTATGCCCAAAACCACACACCTATTCTTAGTGCTGTGCTGAGAGTGTTTATACAAAAACAACCATAGTCTTTTTTGAAAACCAAGAATTCAATAGAAAGTACTAGAGGGAAATTATATAAAAAAGAAAGAAAATTATGTAGATAAAGATTGCTGGGAACAGATACTTTTAACTTCGACAAGACATAATATTCATGAAAAGAAACGCAGTGGGCTGCAGGATTACGATGTCAATGCGATGCTAGGAAAATAATGGAGGACCCCTCGTCTTTTGACAGGAGTTTATTGCCTTGTTTCCTTTGGGCTTAACATGAAAGAATCTAGACGACAAAATGATAAGCCTAAATGAATTAAAATGCAGGCTGACGAAAATGGCAAAATAATTCAAATCGTTTTTACAAGGACCTGTTCACTAAAGCCGAATGTGGGGTTTCGCTTACTCTGAACAGGTCTTACTACCCAATTTATTACATAAGAAAATTGTTATGCAGATAAAAGAATCTTCGACCCTATACGATGTAGTCATAGTCGGCTCCGGCGCAGGTGGTGGCATGGCGACCAAAATACTCGCCGATTCAGGACTAAAGGTAGCCATTGTGGAGGCCGGGCCGTTCTTTGACCCCAAGGATCCCGAACTGATGACGCAATTAAAATGGCCTTGGGAATCTCCAAGGAGAGGGGCGAATACCGTCAGGCCTTTTGGCGATTTTGACAGCGCATACGGAGGTTGGGATATCGAAGGAGAGCCTTACACAAACAGTGACGGGAGTAATTTTAAGTGGTTCCGATCGCGAATGTTGGGCGGTCGGACCAATCATTGGGGCAGGATTTCATTGCGCTTTGGCCCGAAGGATTTTAAACACAAAAACGAGGATGGATTGGGCGATAACTGGCCCATTGGCTACGAGGATGTAAAACCCTATTATGACAAAGTAGATAAATTGATCGGGGTTTTCGGTACCAACGAGGGCTTGTCCAATGATCCCGATGGTTTCTTTCTGCCACCACCGAAACCTCGGTTGCACGAGCTTTTTTACATCCGTGGGGCACGGAAATCGAATATACCCGTTTATCCCTCAAGGATGTCGATCCTGACCAAAATGATAAATGAGGATAGGGGCATCTGTTTTTATTGTGCGCAATGCTCTAGGGCCTGCATGGTATATGCCGATTTCTCGGCGGAAACCTGTTTGATTTTCCCGGCACAGAAAAAAGGCGGCCAGATCGATCTGTTCCTAAATGCGATGGTAAGGGAGGTTACCACCAACGAAGAAGGTAAGGCAACCGGCGTTTCCTACATCAATAAAGAGGATAGAAAGGAATATAAGTTAAAGGGGAAAGTCGTAGTCCTTGCAGCATCCGCCTGCAGCTCGGCCCGGATACTCTTGAATTCCAAAAGTGCCCAACACCCGAACGGATTGGGCAACAGCAGCGATATTGTCGGAAAATATCTTCACGATTCCACGGGGGCGAGCAGGGCGGCATTCATTCCGGATCTGATGGACCGGAAAGTTTCCTATAACGAGGATGGTGTGGGGGGCATGCACGTATATTCCCCTTGGTGGGGCGACAATAAGAAATTGGACTTCCCCCGCGGATACCATATTGAGGTATGGGGAGGAATGGGCATGCCCAATTATGGATTCGGTTTCAATGCGAACGAGTTCAATAAATTCTTCGGCACAAAAGTGGGGGGCTATGGCAATGGCCTCAGGGACGATGTCAAAAAATACTATGGTTCCGTAATTGGTTTTGGAGGTCGGGGAGAGTCCATCGCCATGAAGGATAACTATTGCGAAATAGATCCTACCAAAGTAGATGAGTTCGGAATTCCGGTGCTTCGGTTTAATTACCAATGGTCCGACCACGAACGAAAGCAGGTAAGGCACATGCAGGACACTTTTGAGGAACTGATCCACAACATGGGCGGGGAAGCCTTGGGCGAAAAACCCACCAAGGAACAGGACTATGGTATATCGCCACCGGGATGGATCATCCATGAAGTGGGCACGACCAGAATGGGCGATGATCCCAGGACTTCCGTAGTGAACAAGTTTCAGCAACTTCACGATACCGACAATGTATTTATCGTCGATGCCGGGCCTTTTGTGTCTCAGGCAGACAAGAATCCCACTTGGACCATCTTGGCGCTCTCCTGGCGAACATCCGACTATATTATAGAACAATTGAAACAACAAAACATATAGATTAATGGATCGAAGAAATAGCATAAAATCGATTATCCTAGGGTCGGTTGCCGGTGGATTGGCGGTCCACGGCTGCAAACCGGAAGCGGAGGCCAAGGCGGAAGATGCCCAGACCCTAGAGGGATATAGTTACAAATATGGCCGGACCCCAAAGGAGAAGGAACGGATCGTGGAACTGGAAGCGGAACAATTTTTCAACGGACACGAACTGCATACCATTGCCGTTTTGAGCGATCTTATCTTACCTTCCAATGATAAGTTTGGCAGCGCAACTGAAGTAGGGGTACCGAATTTCATCGAATTTATGGCCAAGGATATTCCAGGGATACAGACAACCCTTAGGGGCGGGCTCATGTGGTTGGACCACCAGAGCAATACCCAATTTGGCACGGAATATAAATCGGCTTCCGAAGACCGGCAAAAACAACTATTGGACAGCATTGCCTATCCCGATATATCGGTTCCGGAGAACGAACTCCCCATGGAAATACAGTTTTTTTCCTTGATGCGAAATTTGACGCTTACCGGCTATTACACCTCGAAAATCGGGCTACAAGATTTGGGCTATAAAGGCAATACACCCAATGTATGGGATGGTGTACCCGAAGATGTCTTGAAACAGCATAGCGTTGCCTACGAGGAAGAATGGCTGGCAAAATGTGTAGATCAAAGTAAAAGGGGGATCATGGCAGAATGGGATGAGAATGGAACGTTGTTGACGTAAAAGTTCATTGGATTTTTATTTTAGTTAGAGACTGCTCTTCTCTACTTTAGGGCTTTTGAAGGATTCAATTGTTTTTTTACAAACATGACAATTGTCATGTGATGGTTAAAAACCTTGTTCTACTTTTGATGCTGTTCTTTGCATATAGAACACGAACTATATTATTTTTAAAATAATTATGATTTTTTGAAAATAATTTAACACCCGATACTAGAACAAAAAAATTCAAATCTTTACGAAGTGAAACAGATTTTGACCAAAATATTATCCGTTACTCTAGCCTTCGCAGTGCTTTTTGCAACTTCGTCTTTCACGGTGGATATGCATTTTTGCTGCAACAAGTTGGTAGATGTTGCGGTTTTTGGCAAAGCAAAGCCTTGTAAGGTCAAAAAACAGGATTTATCAATATCTTTTAAAAAATGTTCCATAGGGCAAATGGATTGCTGTAGCAATAAATCTATTGTAAAAAAGGCCGAAGACAATCTTAAAAAGTCACAAGTTGAACTGGATACAAATAAAATTGTTTTCCTACAGGCATTTTTCCATTCCTACGTAAATCTTTTTGAAGGACTTGAACTTGATGTGGTTTCCTTTATAAACTATAATCCACCTTGGATTGAGAAGGACATCCTTGTACTTCACGAAACTTTCTTAATTTGAATATTATTGAGCAGATTATTGTCACAATAATCTGTACTTCCTATTAGCCTGCAACAAGTTGTAGGCTACCTCATGTCGTACCCATTTTCCAACGACACCCTATTTCCAATTTTAATTTATCAGGGATTAAATACTCTGACGGACCTTATACTTAAGGAACAATAACATATTGTGAACATGGAATCCATAAAAACATATTGGGTCAAGAACATGGTTTGCAGGCGGTGCCTGAAAGTCATAAAACAGGAGCTTGAAGAGATCGATGTAGCAGTACTTTCCGTCGAATTGGGGAAACTTACTGTCCGTATCAGTACTGGTATTGACAATCTAATCGATTCGAATATAACCGAGGTTCTTCACTCCAACGGATTTGAAATCGCGAAAAACGAGGAGGAAATGATCGTTGAAAATATAAAGATTGCTTTGATCGAACTGGTAGGTGACCTGCCATTTCATATTAAGGAAAAGACCTCTGAACATTTGGCATCTGAACTTCATAGGGATTATAAGTTGTTGAGCAAAATATTCTCAAAAAATGAAAATACCACAATAGAAAAATACCTTATAAAATTAAAGGTTGAGAGGGCAAAGGAACTTATTCAATTGCAACAGCACACTTTTTCGGATATAGCCTATTTGTTGGATTACAGCAGCATAAACCATTTATCGAGACAGTTTAAGACCATTACGGGATTAAGCATGACCGATTATAAAAATGGCCAAATGTGGGATAGAAGTTTCCTTGACGAAATTATATAAATATGAACGAAGATTATGCAGACGTAAACATTCAATAAGAAATAGATTTATTAACAATTAAATGCCTATAAAATGAAGAAAAAAAGAATTTTTCCGGGTATGACCCTAGTAATGGTTGTAAGTTTTTTATTCCTGGGATTCAATAGTCATTCCCAGGAAAAATGGGTAGCACCCCTTAGTGCGGATAAGATTGTCAACCCATTAAAAGGTGATGTCAATGCGGCTGCCAACGGTCAAAAACTTTACAAAGTACTATGTGTTGTATGCCACGGGGCAAAAGGAAAAGGTGATGGTGTGGCCGGTGCAGGTCTAACGCCAAAACCGACAAATTTGACCAGCCTAGAATTCCAATCCCAGAGCGATGGAGCCATTTTTTGGAAAATTCAAACAGGACGGGCTCCAATGGCCTCATACGAAACCTCAATACCGGAGAACAAACGATGGGAAATTATTAATTATATCAGAACACTTAAAAAATGAAAAAGCTAATAATATTACTAACCGTAGTTGTTTTTGGTAATCCTATATATAGCCAAACATACAACAATTTTGAACCAAGTAAGACCCAGTTCATGATCCGCGGTTATGGACATACAGGGCTAAACTATATGAGTAACGGAGATGAAAAAGAATCCTCTTATGTAGGCTCGGCCTTCGCTCCGATCTTTTTATTCAAACATTCGGACAAACTCATGTTTGAAGCCGAATTAGAGTTTGTTCTAGAAAGTAACGAACTTGAGGTGGGCTTGGAATATGCCGACGTTATGTATGTCCTTAACAAGAACATGACCGTTAGGGCGGGAAAATTTTTACTTCCTTTCGGAACATTTATGGAGAGGCTTCATCCCGCATGGATAAACAGACTTCCGACAAGACCTTTGGGCTTTGGCCATGATGGGATAGCTCCTGCCTCAGGGATCGGTGTTGAACTCAGAGGTGCCTTTGATCTTGGCGGTCCTTCTTTAAACTATGCCATTTATTCTACCAACGGTCCGCGATTAAAGGACGGAAGTATTGAGCCAGAGGAAGCGGGAATGCTCATGTTTCAAAATTATGAAGATAATAATACAAGTAAGGCCTTTGGAGGCCGATTGGGGTTATTGCCATTTTCAGATTCTTCTACCGAATTAGGGATTTCGGCCTATTCAACAAATGGTGCCGGGGCAAAAGATTCGCCATATGAGGACGTTGGTGCTTTCTTATATGCCATCGATTTTGCTTTTGTTAAACAAGTGTCGCCCCTTAGTGGCTTTATTGACATTAAGGCTCAATACAACAGTTCCAATGTGGACACGGCAACCTTCATTGAGATGCATGAGGATGGAGATGAGGAAGAATATTCGTTCGATAACCAAAGTAATTCCTTTTATGGGCAATTGAGTTATCGACCTACCATGGCGGAGAGTGACTTCATGAAAAAATTGGAGTTTGTTGGAAGATATTCAAATTTCAATGCTCCAGAGGGTTCTGAGTGGGAAGAGAAATCGACCCAATTTGCCTTTGGATTGAACTACTGGTTAACCTGGAGATCCCTTATCAAAATAAGTTATCAGACCACTGAAACCGAAGGTGGCCATGGCGGAGAAGGCTTAACGACTACTAATGGGTTATATCTCCACTGGGCAATAGGATTTTAAGAATACATAAAAATAGAAAACATGAAGACAATAAATAAATTTTTAGTAATCGTGATGGTTTTCCTGACCATTGGAATAACCGTAATTGCTTGTTCTTCTTCTAAGAAAACACTTACAGAAAATAATATTCCTGTTGTGGCAGGGGTGGAAGAGGAGTTCAAACTGGAAAAATCAGGAGCCCAATTATGGGGAGAAACCTGTAATCGATGCCATTTAGCACCTTCTCCAGCCGATTATAACGACACGGATTGGGAAACCATCAGTTTGCACATGCGCGTAAGGGCCAATCTTACAGAAAATGACGTTGCAAAAATCGAGGAATTTCTGAAATCCGCGAATTAATTGAATTGGTAAAGCACATTTTCCATGAGAATGGAAATTTAGGGCTCTAGGGAAATGTGCTTTAATAAAAAGAAATTAATATTAATTAAAACTAAATACAATGAAAACAGTAACAATAATTATTTCTGTCCTCGTACTGGTTATCCTATCCAGTTGCGGTCAGAAAACAGACCCCAACGCAATCCTCGAAAATTCGGAAACTAGAATGGAACTTTTTGAGGCGATTGCAAGTAACCACGGTTACTTGACGGAATTCATGGACAACATGCAAGATAACGACCATGCAATGCAGATGATGCAGGGAAACCATAAAATGATGGGCAATATGATGCAGGGTGTCGGAATGCAAAAGATGATGAAAGATAGCATGATGATGAAAAACATGATGCAATCCATGATGAAAGATGGCAAGATGATGGGCAATATGATGAAAATGATGCACGAAAAAGGCATGATGAGCGAAGATTGCATGGAGTCGTGCAAGAAGATGATGGGCAACAAGGGAATGGACATGAAAGGAATGGGATTGATGGAAGAAAGTGAATTGGATGCCAAAGAGCAAGGCGAACTCGAATTGAGCAAAAGCCAAAGCCATGGCGATCATCATTAAAGAATATAACATTTAAACCTAAAAATAAAAATTATGAAAGGTCACTGGATATGGATGGCTATCGGTTGTGGATTGCCGTTGTTACTAATATTTTTCGCTCCCTCACTGGGCATTACCGGGAATAACGGGCTTTTTGGCTTCATTGTCCTAATGTTCATTTTTCATCTCTTTATGCCACATGGTGCACATGGCCACGGGGCGCATAACCATACGGAACAGAATAATAAGCAGCACGAACATGGTAAAGAAAAACCATTGTCGGCAGAAACTAAGGAGGAGCATAAGGGCCATAGTCACCATTAATAATTGTAAAACCAGATGAAACATAAATATCAAATAAACGGAATAAGCTGCGGCGGATGTGTCGCAAGGGTAAGAAAAACCTTGGAAGAACATCCAGACATTGAGAAAACGGAAATCTTTTTGAATCCAAAGGGCAAAACGATCATCAGTATGAAAGAGAGGCTTTCAGTTGAGGAAATACAACAGCAACTCAACAAACTTGAAGGTTATACCATTACGGAGATACTTTAAAATATTAATAATCTTAAAACTAAGAATATGTTCTATAACAATGGATTTTTTTGGGGAATGCACCTTATCTGGTGGACAATTTGGTTCATATTTTTATGGTGGATTTTCTTTACGCCCTCCAGCCCATCTTCCACAGAAACGAAGGAAGATGATCTAGCCACAACTCTAAAAATACGGTTCGCCAAGGGTGAGATCACTCGGGAAGAATACGAGGAATTAAAAATAACATTAAAATCGGAAAATGAAGCAAAGCCCTAAAGAGGGATTTCAATACCTAAAATGAATAAGCTATAAACACACAAAAAAACAGTAACAATGAAAAAACATCTCATCATGAGCCTTGTATTCCTGACTGGAATGCTGCTCTCGGTACAATCTATATCTGCACAGGCAAGCGATAAAACCAAAAGGCAGATGTATATCAACGGTAAAGGTGAAGTCTCGGACCGTGGTATAACCCTTGGCTATATAAGTAAGGAAGATATTGTGTTCAATAACCAGGGAAGGAAACTCGGTTTCATTAAAAACGGGAAGGTATATGATGCTGAGGGCAATTCCTTGGGAAAAGCAAAAAAAGGAGGTCAGTATTATAACGATAGTGGTGAGTTTGTGCTCTATGTTGAAGGAAATGATGAAAAATGTAAAATATTGGATACCAAGGGCCATTCCTTGGGTTATATACATAAAAACTACAAACTTCATGCCTGTGCAGTACATTGCTTTTTTGAGGAGAAAAATATAGAGGAGGACATGGATTCAATTTTAGCGGGATATATGAACATCGCAAATGCATTGGCCGAGGATAATAGCGAGTCCGTACAGGAAGCGGCAATAAAATTGATTAACGACTCGACCGCCGTCAACGAGACCTACCTGAAAAAGACCTTGAATCAACTTTCCAAAGCCTCCAATCTTACTGAACAACGATTATACTTTGCAACATTGTCCAAACAACTGTACACTATTTTCAAGAAAATGGATTTGAAGGGGAAAGCGCTTTATTGGAATCATTGTCCCATGGCCATGGATGGTAAGGGTGCAAATTGGCTAGCCCTGAGCGAAAAAATCAACAATCCCTATATGGGGCTGAAAATGCCCGGCTGCGGTTCGGTAAAGGAGGCCTTGAAATAGTTTTTTAGCGTAAAAATAATTACAGAAAACAGTCAGTACATCAACAACAATCATTTAAGCAATAAGTCTAATCTTTAAAACTAAAAACTATGCATTTTTTCAACGGACACTTTGGTGGTATGCACTTTTTATGGTGGATCATATGGTTCATCTTCTTAATATGGATATTCTTTGTTCCATATGATATCCCTTACCAAAAATCAAAAAAAGAAGACCCGCTCACAATTCTCAAAAAAAGATTTGCGAAAGGGGAGATTACAAAAGAGGAATATGAAGAATCAAAAAAGATTCTAAAATCCGAATAGGAAGTATCAACAAATTTTAACAATTAAAATTAATCGAAATGAAAACAAAGATCAAAAAAGCAATAGGAATTGTTTTGGCCACTTTCACTTTGTCGGCTTGTGCACAAAAACAAGAAAGTTCTGTAAAGGAAATGCTTAAAGACCCTTCACAACAAGAGAAGGTGTTGACATTGATGGTAGAAGACCACGATTTGGGCAAAAAGTATATTGCCAAGATGATGGAAAATGACCATGCCACGGGCATGATAGTAGATGAACTCGTAAGGGCGGCTGCAAACGATACCATCCTGGCCGGTAAACTTAGCGATATGATAACCAGATACCCCGACCTGATGCTCCTTACAACGCACCACTTTATGCCCGTCATAGCGGCTCACGGTGAATTAAGCGACACTTTTTGCGACCATACCTTGGAACATGAAAATCTGGAAAAGACCTTGCACGAAAAGATGGATGGCAACAAAAAGATGGATCATTAACAGGGATCTGTAAATAGTTTGTACGGGTTTCAAAAATTATATTTAAAAACTGGACAATTAATTTTAAAACAAGAATTATGCATCGATTTAATGTAAAAAAATTAGGATTTGCTTTTGGCCTAACAGGCGCCTTAATTTATCTGGGCTGTATGATTGTAATGACAACAGCAGGTCAAGAAGGTACAATATCATTTTTCAACAGCCTGTTACACGGTTTGGATACTTCCAGTATTATAAGAATGGATGTGCCGTTATCGGAAGCATTCTTCGGAATCATTCAAACTTTTATCCTTGGATGGCTTATTGGGGCATGTATAGCGGCTTTTTACAATGTGCAACTAAAGAAATAAATGCAATACGTCTGGTTCATATGGTCACTTATTCTCCTCGCCCTTTGGGGCCTGGTTTATCTTTTGAAAAAGGATTCTAGGAAAGAGATGCTCAAAATGAGTTGGATTACCATGCCCTTTGGGCTTACAGAAACTTTGTTCGTCCCTGAATATTGGCATCCGCCGTCCCTTTTCGATCTGGCGATAAAGACGGGGTTCGATATAGAAAGCCTAATCTTCTCCTTTGCCATAGGGGGCATAGGCACCGTACTGTACAATCTTATTTTTAAGCGAAGGTATACTGAAATACCACACACTGAACGTAAACATGCAAGGCACCGGTTGCACCTGTACATCCTTTTCATCCCAGCAGTCGTGTTTTTGATATTGGCCCTGTACACGCCTTTGAATCATATCTACTGCGGAATATTGGCCATGTTCATTGGTGGTTTGGCCACCTTATATTGTCGCCCAGATCTGAAGACCAAGATTTGGATCGGTGGTTTTCTGTTCACGGCATTGTACTTTGTGTATTTCGGAAGTATTCTTCCCTTCTATCCCGATTATGTAGAACTTTTTTGGAGACTGGAGGACCTTAGTGAAATTCTTGTGGCCGGCATTCCAATAGAAGAGCTTTTGTTTGCTTTCACTTTCGGAATGTATTGGTCAGCGCTATATGAACACTTGTACTGGAGAAAATTATTGAGCCCCATTACCATCGGTTAGATGGCAAAACATTTGGAATGAATTACGATTTATGAACAACTAAATATAAAAAGATGAAAATAATATTAGCAATCGATGGTTCAGACTTTAGTAAGATGGCTACAAATGAACTTGCGAAAATGCCATTGCCGACAGATACCGAAGTTCGTATCATATCGGTTTTTGAGAGCCCTGTTCTGGCGGCTCCAGGACCGTTTTCCATGGGCGGAGGGCTTGGTAATTATTATGAAGAGGCCTTCTCCCGTGCAAAAAAATCGACAGAAAAAACTGTTGACCTGGCGGCACGGGTATTACAAGAAAAAAATCCCCGTTTATCGGTAACAACAGCAGTTGTGAACGGGTGGCCTAAAAATAAGATCTTGGAAGAGTCAGAAGCCTTTAATGCAGATTTAATAGTTGTCGGATCACAAGGTCACAGGGCGGTATCAAAGTTTCTGCTCGGGTCGGTTTCGCAGTCGGTGGCAATACATGCGCGTTGTTCGGTCATGATTGTACGAAAACACGGAATGAACAAGAAGGACCAATAATAAATATTGGTTATACGCTCAAAAATGAAAAGACAGTGTATCATCAAAAAAAACAAAATAGATGAAAATAGTATTAGCAATAGACGGTTCTGATTATAGCAAGATGGCCGTAAATGAACTTGCGGCGATGCCATTGCCTGCAGGCACGGATGTATGTATAATAAATGTGTTCGAAAACCCCATGTTGGCCGCACCCGGCGCCGTTCCAATGGGAGGCACGCTTGGTAATTATTACGAAGAAGCTATATCCAATGCAAGAAAATCGGCAGAGGCAATGGTTAATGATGCCTCAAAATTATTAAAAATCGAAAATGACAAATTGTCGATTACAACAGTAGTGGTCAATGGGATTCCCAAAAGTGCAATTCTAGAAAAGGCCGAAGCCTTTGATGCAGATTTAATCGTAGTCGGGTCTCAGGGCCATGGTGCATTCTCTAGATTTTTGCTAGGCTCGGTTTCCCAGTCCTTGGCAACACATGCGGACTGCTCGGTTTTGATTGTAAGAAAACGCAGCATATAAGAGAAAAAAGTTTAGTAAGCGCGGATATGAACTATTTAAGCACTTGTATCGGAAAACGTATTAAAATCAATTTGGCATGAGCAATAATCAAATATTAGGCGGTATAGATCATGATAAATGTAAAGTGGAAGATGAAATTTGCTTGCCCGATTCCGAGCAATCGAGAATAGTTATAGTTGGAGGTGGCTTTGCGGGTTTGGCATTGGTGGAAGGACTAAAAAACAAGAATTTTCAGATAGTTCTTATAGACCGCAACAACTTTCATCAATTCCAGCCCTTATTTTATCAGGTAGCTACGAGCGGCCTCGAACCCGATAGTATTGTATTTCCATTTAGGAAACAAATTAAAGGGTACAAAAACGTAAGCTTCAGACTGGCCGAGGTACGGGAAATCCAGGCCTCTACTAATACGCTCATAACGGACAAAGGAAAACTTACCTATGATTATTTGGTACTGGCGACTGGGACTAAGACTAACTTTTTTGGTATGGAAGAAGTGGAAAGAAATAGTTTGGGCATGAAAGATATCAGGGATTCCCTAAATATCCGTCATATGATGTTGCAAAATTTGGAGCAGGCGGCAATTACATGCGATGATGTGGAACGTGATGCCCTTACCAATTTTGTGATCGTGGGCGGTGGACCAGCGGGAGTAGAAATGGCAGGTTCATTAGCTGAGTTTTGCAAATACATACTTCCAAAGGACTATCCAGAATATCCTTCTTCAATAATGAATATTTTTTTGGTGGAAGCTATGGATAAACTACTTATAGCAATGTCCGACAAAGCTTCTTCAAAAACATTGACCTATCTGGAAAATCTAAATGTGACTGTCTTGTTGAATGAATCCGTTAGCAATTATGACGGTAGGGTTGTCCAAACCAAAAACGGGAAGAGAATATTGGCCAAAAACCTTATTTGGACGGCAGGTGTAAAAGGGGACTTTCCAAAGGGTATCGATCAGAAGCATGTAGCTAAGGGCAATCGCTTAAAAACTGATGCTTATTTGAAGGTTGAAGGGCAAGAAAACATTTATGCCATCGGGGATATTGCGGCACTGATCTCCGAAGAGACTCCAAAAGGCCATCCCCAGGTAGCTCAGGCTGCGATTCAACAGGGAAATTACCTTGCCCATATGTTGAACAACCTAAACAATAACATACCATCAAAGTCATTTAAATATACTGATAAAGGGTCTTTGGCGACCGTTGGAAAGCGAAAAGCGGTAGCGGATCTGGGGAAATTGAAGTTTACCGGATACTTTGCTTGGTTGTTATGGTCCGCGGTGCACTTGATGTCAATTAGTGGATTCAGAAATAAACTTTTGGTAGGCTTCAATTGGGCCATTAGTTATTTTTCTTATGAAAAGAGCAATAGGGTAATAATCCGGAATTTCAAACGTGATTCTACCATGTAAACTCCATCAAAAAACAATACCAATAATGCTTTGGAAAAGGATAAAAACATACAAAAAACCCAGCATTGATGCTTAAACACGAAACAAATAGCGGTATTATGAAATTCTTTGGCAACACGGCCAAAGAACTCAATAACAATGGTGTTATTCTATTTATCACTGTAGTACTCGCAATGGTCTGGGCCAATTCGCCATGGAAGGAATATTATATCGACTTAATGCAAACTGATATTGCCTTTACCGTTGGCAGTCTTCAGCTATCGGAGCCACTGCTGTTATGGATCAACGATGGCTTAATGGCCCTATTCTTTCTACAAGTCGGCTTAGAGCTGAAACGTGAAATAATCAGCGGTAAACTTTCATCTCCAAAGAGTGCGGTATTACCTATTGGAGCGGCTATTGGAGGTATGGTACTTCCTGCCCTTATTTATTTTATTTTCAATAGCTCGGGCGAGGCATCAAATGGTTGGGGCATTCCCATGGCTACGGACATTGCCCTTTCTCTAGGGGTATTGGCCCTTGTCGGAAAAAGACTGCCTTCCGCTTTAAGGGTTTTTCTTATTACTCTTGCCATAGTGGACGATTTGGGTGGTGTCTTGGTCATTGCGCTATTTTATACCTCTGGTATTTCAGAGATGGATCTATTTCATGGACTATTGTTCTTCGGAGCTTTGATTATAGGCAATTATGCTGGAGTGAGAAGCACATGGTTTTATGCCATCATTGGTATAGGTGGTGTTTGGCTGGCCTTCTTTTTCTCAGGAATACATCCAACGATAGCTGGAATTCTTACCGCATTTGCCATTCCTGGCCGGGTAAAAATTAAGGAAAATACCTTTTTGAACCGTTTAGACAACTTACACAAAAGATTTCAGGAAACCAAGTCGATAAACGGCACGCTTATCTCAAAAACGCAGTTGGATATTTTGGAGGCTATCAAGACTATAAGTTCAGAGGCAGAGACTCCCCTTCAAAAATTGGAAAGGTCCTTAAACCCAATAGTTAGCTTTGTCATTCTCCCTTTGTTTGCTTTGGCAAATACAGGAATACATCTTCATGGTGATTTGTTGAAAGTACTATCCAACCCCGTTAGTTTGGGGATTGGTCTGGGCCTGATTCTTGGAAAATTTATCGGTATTGCCGCTTTTTCAAGAATACTGGTCGCACTTAAACTTGCCAAACTACCGGAAAAAGTAAATTGGAACATGATCTATGGTATAGCTTTTCTTGGAGGTATCGGTTTTACCATGTCATTGTTTATAAATGAGCTGGCCTTCACAGACGAGTCTTTGATATTCACGGCCAAGGTAAGTATCCTATTCGCTTCTATGTTAGCAGGTGTAATGGGCGCTATACTATTACACAGAAACAGTAAAAAATTAATAACAGTTAAATAATAAGGATATGAAAAATATTGCGGTAGTAGGATACGGGGTCATTGGCAAAAGAGTAGCCGATGCCATTAACGCACAAGATGATATGAACCTTGTCGGGGTTTGCGATGTCATCAACGATTGGCGCATACGGAACGCCGTGCGAAAGGAATATGATATCTATGCGGCCACCACCGATGCCGAAAAGCAAATGAAGGCTTCCGGCATTTCGGTAAAGGGCAACTTGCAGGACCTTTTGGACAAAGTGGACCTCGTGGTTGATTGTACCCCAAAAAATATAGCGGCAAAGAACGTAGAGGTCTATAAAAAACAAGGTATTAAGTTCATTGTTCAAGGTGGCGAAAAGCACCAGACCACAGGACATTCCTTTAGTGCGGAAAACAATTACAGATCCGCTGTAAATCTTGATGCTACAAGGGTGGTTTCCTGTAATACCACATCAATCTTGAGAACATTGACCGCTTTAAAAAGGGCAGATTTATTGGATTATGCACGGGGAACATTATTAAGAAGGGCGACCGACCCATGGGAAAGCCATTTAGGAGGTATAATGAACACCATGGTGCCCGAAAAAGACATCCCAAGTCATCAAGGGCCCGATGCGCAAAGTGTCGACCCGGATTTGGATGTGATTACTTCAGCGGTAAAAGTGCCCGAAACCCTGAGCCATATGCATTATTGGAACGTGAAGCTAAAGAAAGAAGCATCTAAAGAAGAAGTGCTCAACGCCTTTAAAACTTCGAGCCGTATCAAATTGATACACTATGACCAAGGCTTGGTCTCCAACAATACCATAAAGGAAATGTTCTTGGATATGGGCAGACCTTGGGGCGATATGTACGAGGTGGCCCTGTGGGAAGATATGCTTAAAGTAGTAGGTGATGAGCTTTTTTATGCTTATGTGGTGGATAACCAGGCGATTGTGATTCCGGAGACTATAGATGCCATTCGGGCACTTACTGGGATAGAGACAGATGCAGCAAAATCCATCGCCAAAACCAATTTAAGTTTGGGGATCATATAAACAAAGCGTTATGAAAACATATGAAAATTTAGTGAATCATTTAGGAGACAAAGCGTCTTTCTATTTGGACCACGTAAGCGAAAAGATTACCAAAGATGAACTCCAATTGCCTGATGATAATTTTGTATCTAAAATCTTTGTCAATAGTAATCGGAATCCACAAGTGCTAAGAAGTCTTGCCCAGCTATACGGGCATGGCAATCTGAAAGATACGGGATATTTGAGTATACTGCCCGTTGACCAAGGTATTGAGCATAGTGCCGCCTTTTCCTTTTATAAGAATCCCGATTATTTTGATCCGGAAAATATCATAAAATTAGCCATGAGTGCTGGTTGTAATGGGGTCGCCTCTACCTTCGGGGCGTTGGGTCTCTATGCCCGTAAATATGCGCATAAAATACCTTTCATTGTTAAGATAAACCATAATGAACTCCTGTCCTACCCCAATGCCTACGACCAAACCTTATACGGCAAGGTCAGGGAGGCATGGAACATGGGTGCTGTATCGATCGGGGCCACCATCTATTTTGGATCTAAGGAAAGCAATAGACAAATAAAGGAAATCGCGGATGCATTTGCCGAAGCCCATAGCCTGGGAATGGCCACGATTTTGTGGTGCTACACCCGAAACGACGCTTTCAAAACAGATAAAGAGGACTATCATACCGCTGCAGATTTAACAGGGCAGGCCAATCACATTGGGGTAACGATACAGGCAGATATCATCAAACAAAAGTTACCCAATACAAATTTTGGTTTTAAAGACCTCCAATTTGGAAAGTATGACGATCCCATGTACGAAACTCTGACGACGGAACACCCTATTGATCTGTGCCGTTTACAAGTTGCCAATTGCTATATGGGCAAAATAGGATTGATCAATTCAGGCGGGGGGTCCAAAGGATCATCCGATATGACCGAGGCCATCATTACGGCAATCATAAACAAACGGGCAGGAGGTTCGGGTCTGATTTTGGGACGAAAGGCTTTTCAAAGACCTTTTAAGGAAGGGGTGGAATTAATAAATGCGGTTCAGGGCGTTTACCTTGAGAAAAGAATCACGGTAGCATAATACAGATAAAAGAATGGTCGATACGGAAATAAAATCATTAAAATCCCTAAACCACTACTTGCAAAAGTTGGTAGAAAATAGGCTTTGGCTTAAGGTTATCATTGCTTTGTTTTTAGGTGTTGGTGTTGGCCTGTTGCTAAGTCCTCAAAATGGTTGGATAACCAAAAACACTGCCGATGCATTAGGGAATTGGTTGGCCCTACCAGGTATGTTATTCCTAAAATTGGTACAAATGATCATGATTCCCTTGATCGTAGCATCAATCATTACCGGTATCGCAAGTAACAATAAGGAAAACCTGAAAAGGTTGGGTGGTGGTGTTCTATTATATTTTATATCAACAACCATTATTTCGGTGACAATAGGTGCAATTCTTGCATTAATTTTTAGGCCTGGAAAGTATCTGCACCAACAGGCGGAAGTTGGTCATGCAAATGCAGTGGCCAATACTGCCGAAAGTTCGGAACTGTCATTTGGAATAAATGATATTCCGAACGCCATAACAAATTTGTTGCCTGAAAATCCATTGGCCTCCATGGTAAGCAGCGAAATGTTGAGTATCGTCATTTTTACTATTATAATTGGAGTTGCCGTATTATCACTAACCGACGACTTGCTCAAACCGGTAAAGTTACTCCTAGGGGCCATTCAGGAAATATGTATGACCGTGGTCAAATGGGCTATGTTATTAGTTCCGATCGCCGTATTCGGTTTAATGGCACAATTGACCTCCAGCGTCGGTTTGAACTCCCTAACAGGTTTGGGCTTTTATGTGCTCGTGGTACTAATAGGATTGCTAATATTGGTAGGTATTTACCTCGTATTGGTAAGCATTCTTGGCCGGAGCAACCCATTGACATTTTTGCGAAAAATCACGGATGTTCAACTTTTGGCATTCTCGACTACAAGTTCAGCCGCAGTAATGCCCCTATCTCTGAAAACAGCAGAGGAAGGGCTCAAAGTGGATGCCTCCATCAGCAATTTCATTATTCCCATCGGGGCAACGGTAAATATGGATGGGACGGCCCTTTATCAGACCATTACGACTTTGTTCATAGCGCAGGCCTACGGATTGGAAATGGGCCTTCTGAATATTATTGTTGTAGTAGTTACCATAGTTGCAGCTTCCATTGGAACTCCGGCCATTCCGGGAGGTGGCGTCGTGATTTTGGCTTCTGTGCTATCCAGCGTAGGAATTCCCGCTGAAGGAATTATCATCATCATCGGGGTTGAACGCCTGCTTGGAATGTTCCGAACAGCAGTCAACGTTACCGGTGACCTAACAGCCTGTATGGTTTTCAATCGTTTTTATGGGAATAAAATGGAAGGCTCCAAAGAGACTGATGTAAAAGCAAATACGGAATATTCAACTATTTAAATGTTTAAAGAAGAAGATGTTAAAATCAATTAACGAAATAGATTTTTCTCCAAAACCGGGTAAGACCTACTGGGTAAACTGTCATAGGGAATGGCGGGAGGAGGTCATTTATTTTCTGATGGTCGACCGTTTTCATGATAGTAGAAAACGACATTCTTTAAAGTTCGACTTGAGACATCCCGGTTTCGGAAATGAAGATCAATTGCAAAAGCCTTTTGGCGGTACCCTCCAAGGAATCATCGACAACATTGACTATATCAAAAATTTGGGCTGTACGGCTATCTGGTTAAGTCCCGTGTTTGAAAATAACCCAGGATCCTACCATGGCTATGCGATCCAGAACTATATGGACGTGGACAAACGCTGGGGCACCAAGGAAGAACTGGAACAATTGGTGGACAAGGCACACGGGCTTGATATAAGGGTCTTTTTGGATATCGTTCTGCACCATTCCGGGGATAATTGGTCCTATCCTTTTGATTATGATTATTTCTATGCTGGTGGCCAACGGTTTCCACTAGGAGGTTGGCGCGAGAAAGACAGGCCGATCCCTGTAGAACTGGCAGACCCCGAAATGTATAACCGAAAAGGGCAGATCAGGAATTTCGATGCGTATCCCGAGACCCAGGAAGGCGACTTCTTTACCTTAAAAACATTTAGGAACGATGGTTCTCCCGCCAGCGAAAGTTTACTGGATATATTGGTCAAGATACACTGTTATTGGATACGCGAGACGGATGTGGACGGTTTTCGTTTGGATGCCGTCAAACACATGAAGGGTAGCGATATCAGCCGTTTTTGTTCCAACATAAGGGAATATGCCTACACCTTGGGCAAAAGAAACTTCTTCCTGTTTGGCGAAATTATCGGTGATGATGAGATGGGCAATCCCTATATAGGCCCCAAAATGCTGCCGAAGGACCGGAATGTATATTACGGGCTAGATTCCATTTTAGATCATCCGTTACACAGTGTTCTGGCAGAGGTCATAAAGGGGAATTCATCCCCGAACCGATTGATACGGCGGTATGCAGAACTGCAAAAGAATGCCCTGGGTAGAGGTGAATATGGGGAATTCCTGGTGACCTTTATCGATGACCACGACCAGGTGGGGATGGACTTTAAGCACCGCTTTGGCCATAATGCCACCCCTGAACAGATTGTAGCAGGCATGGGCTTTCTTATTTGTGCCCTTGGCGCCCCATGTATTTATTATGGTACCGAACAAGGTTTTGAGGGTAACGGTATGGATGACCTGTATATCAGGGAAGGAATGTTCGATCCCGATGATAAGGAGACCAACGTATTGAACCAAGGTTCATGGATATACAAGCGAATTTCGGTCTTGGCACATTTAAGGCAGAAAGAGTCCATTCTAAAGTTCGGTCGAATGTATTTCAGGGAAATTTCAAAAAACGGGGTTGATTTTCATTTTCCCGATGGCAAGGAATGCCTATTGGCATTTTCAAGGATCCTGCATCAGGGCGAAATCCTTGTCGTCTATAATTCTTCCCCAAAGGATACCAAAGAAGAATATATAGCGGTCGATACCACTATCAATAAAGAGGGTAGTCTTATGGACTGCATCTATGGTAACAAGAAAAAAATCAGAATAGAAAAAAATACAGATCAAGAAGCTGGCCGCCTTTTCATCAAGGTAAAGCTAAAACCCATGGAGTTTTTGATGTTCAAGAACAAGTAAGCAAGACAAACTTAGGTTGTAGAAATTAATAATGTAAGACCATGAAATACAAGATCGTGAAAATTGTAAAAGGGGCTCAGGTGGCAGTGTCGGTAGTATTGATACTCTTCATCTCTGTTGCAGGATATCAATACCTAACCGTCGCTTTAGCACCTGAATATGATTCCGAAACCATGCCCTTGAACTATGAAATAGTGGGCAAGGGCGAAAGGAACATCATCCTGATCCATGGCATGGCAGGTACTAAAGATTATTGGAAAAAGGATTTGGAACAAGTTACCGGAACGTACAGGCTTCTTTTGGTCGACTTGTTGGGTTTCGGCGATTCGCCAAAACCCCAAAGTGAATATACCCTCGAAATTCAGCTTGCGGCACTTGAGTACATCATCACGAACGAGGGCTTTAATAATGGCAACACCCTTATCTTGGGCCACTCCATGGGCGCGGTAATTTCCTTGGCCCTCTTTGCGGAACGCCCCGACTGGTTTAGAGGGGCTACGGTCATAGGCCTCCCCGTTTTCGAAGGCAAAGACCAATTTTTGGAACAGATGTCCAGTAATTCCTTTTTTGACAAGCTTGCCGTAAGCTCCTATGGGAAAGTGTTCTGTATGCTCCACCCCTTATACATTGTTAAATGGTTCAAGCCTAAAAATCTGACCGATGATGTTTTTAGGGACTCGAAAAAGCATACCTGGCAGAGCTACTACAATTCGTTGAACGAGGTCATTCTAAAAACGGATCTCTACGCCCTTACGAAGAACATAATCAATCGAAAGATCCTCTTTATCCAAGGCTCCGATGATAAAGTGGCACCCTTTGTCAACGTGGAAAAGTTTGCAAAGTCTTTTCCCCGTGCAAAATTAATGGAAATACGGGATGGTAACCACCAGCTCTTTCTGAAGGAACCACTTGAGGTTTGGAAAGCGATAGATAATTATTTTGACGGAAAATCATGATGAATAGGATTGAATACTAATCTGAAAATGAAATAGAAAGATGAAAAAACAAAAATACAGTACAGATCAATTCTACGGATTGATGCACACGGACGTCGAGGGAATCGATGCCCTTATTGAACTGGCCCTAAACATCCGGTGGTCATGGAACCATGCCTCGGATGAATTATGGCAGCAACTAGATCGGGAACTCTGGGAATTCACACGAAACCCATGGGTCATTCTACAAACGGTTTCACGAGATCGACTGGAGGAGCGTTTGACGGACCCGGCTTTTCGAGAAAAACTCAAAGCCCTATTAAAGGCAAACGAACAAGTGAATTCCGCTCCTTCATGGTTTCAGGAAAAACATCCGAAGGCAGCACTTACGACCATTGCCTATTTCAGTATGGAATATATGCTCAACGAGGCACTGCCCATTTACGCGGGTGGCCTGGGCAATGTTGCGGGCGATCAACTGAAAGCCGCCAGCGATCTGGGCGTACCCGTTGTTGCCGTGGGGCTACTTTATGCCAAAGGTTATTTCCGTCAGGAAATCGATAAATATGGCACGCAAAATGCCCTGTTCCCCTATAACGACCCAGGGCAATTGCCCGTTACGCCCTTACGCTTACCGAACGGGGAATGGCTTCGTATAAAGGTATCGTTGCCCGGTCATCCGATTTGGCTCCGTGCATGGCAGGTACAGGTAGGAAGGGCGAGACTCTATCTTTTGGATAGCAACGACGCCGCCAACTTGCCCATACATCGTGGAATTACCGATGAGCTGTATGGGGGTGGGCCCGAACTCCGCATAAAACAGGAGATCATATTGGGCATTGGCGGCTACAGATTACTAAAAGCCTTGGATATAAAACCCGAAGTCTGCCATATGAACGAAGGGCATGCGGCCTTTTTGGTCCTGGAACGTGCCAACGATTTTATGAATGCGAACGGAACTTCCTTTGAGGAGGCGCTTGCCATAACCCGGGCGGGCAACCTATTTACGACCCACACGGCAGTTGCTGCCGGTTTTGACCATTTCAGTCCCTCGTCCATGGAATACCATCTAGGTGCTTATACCAAAGAAGAATTGGGCCTTGATTTTAATGATCTGATGGCCTTGGGGCGTGCGGACGCCAATAACCGATCGGAAAGTTTTAACATGGCCTATCTTGCCATTCGTGGCAGCGGGGGGGTAAATGGCGTTAGCCGATTGCACGGAGAGGTAAGTAGAACTCTTTTTAACAATCTTTTCCCGCGTTGGCCGGAAGCTGAAGTTCCGGTAGGCCATGTAACAAATGGAGTGCACATGCCATGCTGGGACTCCAAATATGCCGATGAAATCTGGACGGAATCCTGCGGAAAGGATCGCTGGAGGGGCGAACTCGATGACCATTCAGCGCATATTTCGAAACTATCCGACGAAAAACTCTGGGAATTTAGGAACCGATCGAGAAATCGCCTTGTCGATTTTATAAGGGAAAGGTTTGAGAGACAGGCAATAGTCTCGGGCCAACCCGCAGAAGTGGTAACGACCGCAGAACAGGTTTTTGACCCCAATACCTTGACCTTGGGCTTCGCCCGCCGGTTTGTGCCTTATAAAAGACCGGATCTCTTGTTACACGATCCCGAACGGTTTGTCCGAATCCTTACCAACCCGGAACATCCGGTACAATTGGTCCTGGCCGGTAAAGCACCGCCATTTGATGAAGGGGGAAAAGGTTTGATACGAAAATGGGTACAGTTTATCCAACAGCATAATCTGTACAAGCATGTCCTTTTTCTAAGTGATTATGACATGATGTTAGCGGAAAATTTGGTCCAAGGTGTCGATGTATGGCTAAATACCCCGAGACGGCCCTGGGAAGCTAGCGGAACCAGTGGCATGAAAGTACTCGTGAACGGTGGCCTAAATTTATCGGTACTGGACGGTTGGTGGGCCGAGGCCTATACTCCCGAAGTAGGCTGGGCCTTGGGCGATGGCCAAGAACATGGCGACGATCCCGCGTGGGACGCACACGAGGCAGCAGCACTATATGAAATACTGGAGCAGCAGGTCGTCCCCGAATTTTACGCACGTAACAAAAAAGGAGTATCGGAAATTTGGGTAGAGCGCATGCGAAAAAGTATGGCGACCCTAACGCCCCGTTTTTCCACCAACCGAACGGTTCGCGAATATACAGAGGACTATTATCTGCCAGCGGCAATACACTATAAAAAAAGGGCAGCCAGGAAAGGAGCCTTAGGAAAAAGAATCGTTGGTACTCTGTCTGAGCTCAAAAATAAATGGGAGGCCATACAATTTGGAAAAGTTGAAATTGAAAGTGAACACCAAAAACACCACTTTAAAGTAGCCATAAGGTTGAAAGGAATAGACCCCAAACATATTCAGGTAGAACTGTTCGCGGAAGGTATCAACGGCGAAGGGCCCGAAAAAATCAAGATGAAATTTGATTGGATGGGGGAAGATGGGGCACATAACTTTTATGCAGAGGTAAACACTTCCCGGACGACGGATCACTATACGGTGCGCATTGTACCCAGCTACGAAGGTGTATCCGTACCGTTGGAGAATAGCTTGATACTATGGCAGCATTAAATCAAATTTCAAATAATCGGACAGATGAAAACACTGGAATATCATGAAACCATATTAAAAAAAGTCAGTTTCAACGAGGGGCTGTTGCAGATAGAACTGAAGAAGGCGGTTCGAAATACCATTTGTTCCGAACTACCGGCATTATTGGCATGGTGCGGTAATGAGCTTGGGGCGAAACATAAAGAAATGGCATCATCTTTTATGAAAGAAAAGGATTGTGATTTTACTTATCTGGATTTATGATAGGATCCAAATAGCAATCACGTCATGAAAACCTTTACTATCGATAATCTATAAATGTAAACTAGAAAAAAAATGCATCCGGAATATTCAAATATCTTAACGATCAATGGTGGTTCATCCAGCATCAAATTCGCTATGTATGAAATGGCCAAAACTCCGAAACTTATATTTTATGGGTGTATTAACCGAATTGGGTCGGCGACTACGACTTTCAATGTTTCCAATCTCGACCATGATGAAAAGATGGGATATGAAATATACTGTCCTGGTTTTTACGAGGCCGCCATCTTTTTGATCCTTTGGTTAAAAAGGCAAGCTGGTTTTGATAGGGTCAAATGTATCGGCCATCGCATCGTCCATGGGATGGCACATACATGTGCTGAGGTAATAGATGCAACTTTGTTAAAGGAATTAAAACTAATAAAGGACTATGACCCGGAACATCTTCCTGCCGAAATCGAAATCATCGAACTTTTCAGGCAGCGATGCCATGGAATATTTCAAGTAGCCTGTTTCGATACTGCCTTTCATGCAACATTGCCACGCATAGCAAAGATTCTACCCATACCAAGGCGTTTTGACCAAGCCGGCATTCAAAAATACGGTTTTCACGGTCTATCGTATGCCTACCTCGTGGAAGAACTGAAAAAAACAATAGGTGTGGAAGAAGCTAAAGGGCGTATAATTCTGACCCACTTGGGAAACGGGGCCAGTTTAGTGGCTTTGAAAGAAGGGAGGAGTGTTGAAACCACTATGGGATTTACCCCTGCAGGTGGGTGTGTCATGGGCACCCGAAGTGGGGATTTGGATCCTGGGGTTGCTTGGTTTATGATGAAAAGCGAAGGGCTGAATATTAAACAATTCAATCATTTGATCAATCATGAAGCTGGTCTCTTGGGGGTTTCGGAAACCAGTGCCGATATGCAGGACCTACTGCAAAAAGAAAGTTCGGACGAAAGGGCAGCTGAGGCGGTAGCCTTATTCTGTTATCAGATAAAAAAGTGGATCGGTTCATTTATGGCCGTATTAAGTGGGCTTGATATATTGGTCTTTTCCGGCGGTATAGGTGAAAATGCCCCTATCATCCGTTCGAGGATCTGTAAAGGTTTGGGCTTTACTGGAATAGAATTGGATGAAGAGCAAAACGAACAAAATGGATTTCAAATCTCGAAGGCAGAGAGCAAAGTAAAAGTATTGGTAATCCCTACTAACTAAGAGTTGATGATTGCAAAATGCACAGCAGATCGATACAGTGATTTTAAAAGTAAAGAAAGACAGCATAAAAATTAATAAGACATGGAAAATCAAAATAGTGAATTAGGGTCAGTTCAAATAGCGCAGGAACTTTTGGATAAAATGGATGCCTACTGGCGGGCGGCGAATTATCTTTCCGTAGGCCAGATATATTTAAGGGATAACCCCTTAATGCGTCAACCCCTGCAGACGGAACATATTAAACCCATGTTATTGGGCCATTGGGGCACTACCCCGGGCCAAAATTTCATATATGTTCATCTAAACCGTATCATCAAAAAATATGACCTGAACATGATTTATGTGTCGGGTCCTGGACATGGAGGACCCGCCATCGTCGGCAGTACTTATCTTGAAGGAACCTATAGTGAGGTATATCCTGATATTAGCCAAGACGAAGAGGGATTGAGAAAACTGTTTACCCAATTTTCCTTTCCTGGCGGTATTCCCAGCCATGTATCCCCAGAATGCCCAGGATCAATTCATGAGGGGGGCGAGTTGGGCTATTCGCTCAGCCATGCTTTCGGGGCGGCCTTTGATAATCCAAATCTGATCGTGTCTTGTGTAGTGGGCGACGGGGAAGCGGAAACAGGTCCTTTGGCTACCGCTTGGCACTCCAACAAATTTCTAAATCCTGTAACGGACGGTGTGGTACTTCCTATTCTGCACCTCAACGGGTATAAGATTGCCAACCCAACAATTCTTGCCCGGATTGGGGATACAGAGCTGGAACAGCTTTTTTTAGGGTACGGCTGGAAGCCTTATTTTATCGAGGGCGATGAACCTATGACAATGCATCGGAAAATGGGGGCATTGTTAGATAAAGTAATCGAGGAAATAAAAACGATTAAGGAGAATGCGGCTCAAAATGACAATTGGGAACGTCCCCATTGGCCAATGATTATTTTGAAGTCCCCCAAAGGATGGACAGGTCCCAAGTTCGTGGATGGTTTGCCCGTGGAAAACCATTTTCGATCACATCAGGTGCCGTTGGCTGATGCTGCCAGTAATCAGGAACACCTTAAGCAACTTGAGACATGGTTCAAAAGCTACAGACCTGAAGAACTTTTTGATGAACAAGGGCATCTTTTGGCCGATCTGGTGGATTTGGCCCCTAAGGGTGAACGGCGAATGGGTTCCAACCCGCATGCCAATGGAGGCATCTTACTGAAAGATCTTCGCATGCCCGACTTTAGGGAGTATGGCTTAACTGTATCGGTACGTGGGGAAATGGGAAACGGTGATACTCGCGTTCTTGGAGAATTCGCAAGGGATATTATCAAGTTAAACGAAAAACAACGAAACTTTAGGATTTTTGGCCCTGATGAAACACTTTCAAACCGTTTGAATTCAGTTTTCGAGGCCACTAGTAGACAATGGGAAGCCGAGATCATGAAAACCGATGAACTTCTTAAAAAAGACGGACGTGTAGTGGAAATGCTGAGCGAACATCAATGCGAAGGTTGGTTGGAAGGGTATCTCCTGACCGGACGCCACGGTTTGTTTAATTGCTACGAGGCATTTATCCATATA
>TARA_R110002050_G_scaffold89776_5_pt1 | contig 26125 bp, 47 predicted proteins | sample TARA_R110002050 | Tara Oceans TARA_R110002050 (sample SAMEA4396988) | marine metagenome | biome: Polar Biome; feature: [DCM] deep chlorophyll maximum layer (ENVO:01000326); material: water (ENVO:00002006), including particulate matter (ENVO:01000060) such as... | depth 25 m
AATACAGAAGAAATAGAAAGTTGTAAAAAATAATTTATGAGTTTTAAAAAGGCATTTGCCCGGAGGTTACAAGGAAATAAGTTTTTAGTTCATGAATGGACAGACCAAGGTTATGAGAGAGTAGAATGGATTAATAAGGCATACATTGAATGTGGTGAAAATGAAGCTACCCATACAGGATTAAATGGGGAGCCTCTCAGGAAGACTTCTAATTGGAGATCTGAAAATACAAAACTCCATTTCCATGATATGCCTCCATATCAGAAATTCCTAGTAGAAAAATACGGAATAAATGATGAACCTTCAGTAACACATAGGGAATTATTTTTTGATATTGAGATTGAAATGGGGGAGGCGCTTACTGAAGAGTATATAAAGTCTGCCCCTAAAAAGGTTACATCTATTGCGTGGTATGATAAACAAGCAGATGAGTGGGCCTGTATAATTTTAGATCAAAAAAACCAACTAAAACCTACTAAAAAAAGTAATAGGGAAATTATCCCTTGTCGTACTGAGGGAGAATTATTAGGTAAATTCCTAGAAAAGTTTAGAGAAATAGATCCTGATATTATAATAGGATGGAATAGTGATTATTTTGATGTACCTTATTTATATTATAGAATATGTAATGTTTTGGGAGAAGATGTAGCTAATTACCTTTCCCCTATTAACTATGTTAGAGAAACTCCATGGTTTAAAGATCAATTTATTCAAATCCCAGGAGTTGAATCTCTTGACTATATGAGACTACATAAAAAGTTTAGTCAAAGGGATGAACCTTCAATGAGGTTAGATGCTATTGGGGAAAAATATGTAAATTTAGGTAAAATAGAATACGAAGGTAACCTAGATAGATTATTTGAAAGTGATGTAAATAAGTTTATTGATTATAACTTCCGAGATGTTGAAATTTTAGTTGAATTAGATAAAAAATTAGAGTATTTATCTTTAGTTAAAAATCTATCTCATAAAGGAAAGCATAATTACAGTGAGGTTTATGCTAATACTAAAACACAAGATGGTGCTATATCCGCCTATCTATTAAGTCAAAAAATAATACCTCCAGCTAAAGAAAGACAACAATTCTCAAAAAAGAATTATGCAGGTGGATATTTATTTTGCCCTAAAGCCGGCATATATAACTACATGTTTGATGAAGATTTAACTTCACTATACCCTTCAATTATAATGACTATCAACATTGGAAAAGAAACAATGATTGGGAGGATTATAGATGCTGATGATAGAAATAATAGATTAGGATTAAATGACCTAAAATTAAGAGATCCTGAAGAGGAATTATTAATAGAAAATCATAAACGTAAACGTACAAGAATCAAAGTTGGGGATTTAATAAACCTTATCATAGACATGGACTTATCCATTTCAGCTAATGGGGTATTTTATAGAACCGATAAAGAATCCGTACTATCCACCATCCTTAAAAAGTGGTTTAATGAGAGAGTTATGTATAAGAATGCTATGAAGAAAGCATTCAAGAGTGGGGATAAAGGATTAGGTGTTCAATTTCATATGAAGCAATACACTATGAAAATCCTCCTAAATTCACTTTATGGTGCAACTGCTCTTTCAGGTTTTAGATATGGGAATGTAATCTTAGCAGAATCAATTACTTTAAGTGGTCAACGAATTATACAAGAAAGTGCTTTAACTTCAAATCGTCATATAAACTCTGTTATTAGAGGAGAAAAACAACTATAATATGCTAACAAAACAATCCATAAGAAAAGAACACACAATCTATCTAGAGGGTGCTAAAATGTCTAAAGAAGAAATAATTGAAATTTCTAAAGATTTTAAAGAAAATGAAATAAAAAGATTTAAAAAAATGCTCCAACAAGGTGGAAGTATTAAAATACAAGGAAGATCTTATGATATTATAAAAGAAGAAAACAAACCTAGAAATAGTAGAGGAGATTATGAATCACCAATGAAATTAATGGAAAGAGAATGAAACATATTGAAGACACCCCCAGATGGATATGCGATCAAGATGATGTAAATTATGTAGCTTACTCAGATACTGATTCTATTTACATCCATGCCGAGCCTCTCCTAAAACATTTACATCCTAATTTTGAGGAGTTTGAAGATAATATTAAAGATGATATACTAGAAGAAATAGCCCTAAAATATCAGGATATAATAACAACTTCTTATGATGATTTAGCAAAAGAATGCTTCAATTCCTCAGAACATAGACTTGAGATGAAAACTGAATGTGTTATTAGATCAGCTTACTTTAGAGCTACTAGAAGATATGCACAGTGGATTACAAAAGAGGAGGGTATTGTAAAAGAATCATTAGATGTTAAGGGATTGGAATTTAAAAAGGCTAATTTCCCCCCATTACTTGGTGAGTTTTTTCATAAAGTATTAGTTGATGTTTTAAAAGGTTCAAAACAAAATGAAATCGATGGTAGGGTTAAAGAGTTTAGGGAGGAAATCTTAGGGGGAATCATTCCATTAGAAAAGCTAGCTAACCCTACAGCAGTAAAAAAGTTAAATAAATACACAGCACGTAAAGCTAGAGCAGGGGAGATGTTTTCTATTATGGAGAAAGGAGCCCCTGCAGCCGTCAAAGCAACAGTTATTTATAATGACTTATTAAGGTTTTGGAATCTAGATAAAAAACATAGTCCAATTGTTCAAGGAGATAAAATCAAATGGATTTATTTGAAGCCTAACCCCTACCAAATTGAAGCTATTGCTATTGTGCCCTGGGATAAAGTACCTAAAATAATGGAGTTTATTGAAAAATATGCAGATAGGGAAAAAATATTTTCAAGTATCTTATTAAATAAGTTAGAGGGATTTTATAGTGACCTTAATTGGAATCTTTCTTTAAATCCCTATCGAGACCAATTCTTTAATTTGGGTTAATTTAAATTTGGAAATTTTAAAAATAGTTATTATATTAAATAAAACAAATAGATCGTGATAAATAAATTAATTCTACAAAGTGCAATAAATAAGTACCACTTGGGGCTAAATGGTTCAGTTAAGTGGGTTATTAAAGACAGGAAATTATCAGTGGATTTTATGTCACCAACAAAAGATGTTATTGGTAAAGTAGTATGTGAAGATTTCCCATTAGAAGATAGTAAGCTAGCCATCTTTGATACTAAAAAATTATTAAATTTAGTAGGAATATGTGGGGGAGATTTAATATTGGAATTAGATAAAACTAAAGAAGTATTTACTAAGTTAAAAGTATCAGATGAAAATTTTAATGTTAACTATGCTCTCTCAGATCCCCTCCTTATTAGTAAAGTGGGAACTGTTAATGTGCCTGAATGGTGTGTTGAGATTAAATTAGAGGTAGAGGATGTAGAAAATCTAGTAAAAGCTAAAAGCGCATTGCAAGGTATTGGAAACCTAACTATTAATACCATTACAGATTTAGATGGTGATAATATTTGTGAGGTTGTATTTGGTGATGAGCAGGGTCATAACAATAAGATTACATACCAATTAAAAGGAGATATTAAAGAATTAGGATTAAAACTCCCATTCAATTCAGACATATTTAAAACCATCCTTAATTTTAATAAAGACATGGAAGAAGGTAAATTATATTTAAGTAGTATGGGGTTGATGAAGTTAGAATTTAAATCCTCAAAAACAACAAGTGAATATTATCTAATAAGAAAAGCAGACACTACCTTTTAATTTCAAAAACTATTAAAAATTTCCACATTTAAATTTGGTTTAGCCAAAGATCTTTCGTATCTTATGGTTAAGAAAAAAGTTATAGACCTATGAATAATACAATTATTAGAGATCCAAACCTGGAACCTTTTTACATTAGTAAAGACAAGTACTGTTACAGTGTAATTGAATTAATTACTCCAACTCGTACAAGAGGAAAATCAACTAAACAAAAAGAACCCTATGAAAAAGCTATAGGACATTACACTCATTTAAATCAAGCTTTAAAATCTATTGCTAAGGGGAGATTATCATCACCTCCCAAACAATATAGTTCTGTAATGGGGTATTTAGCCTATTATGAAGAAATCAATAAAGAATTAGAAACCTTATTAAACAAAATCGGAGTATGAAATTAGAAGCACTATTTGATGCGGTTATCGTTAAACCAATAGAAAACGAAGAAACAAAATTTGGTAACATTGTAGTTCCAGATTTAGGTAAAGATAAAAATGAAAAAGGAGAAGTAATAGCAGTTGGACCTGGTAAGCCTACAGTAACAGGAGATTTTATTAAAACTAAAATTGAAGTTGGGTCTGTAGTAATTTTACCTACAATGGGGTTTACAAAATTAGAATATGAAGGGGAAGAATATTTTATAGGACCCGAAAATATGATATTAGCAAAAATTAAAAAATAGAGAAATGGCAAAATTAATAGAATTAGGAAAAAAGGGAAGAGAAAAATTAGTTAAGGGAATTGACACCCTTGCAGATTCAGTAGTTTGTACCTTAGGACCCAATGGTAGAAATGTTGTAATTTCTAAACCAGGTGAAGTTGTTAAATCTACTAAGGATGGTGTAACTGTAGCCAAAAATATTGACTTAAAGGATCCAATTGAGGAAACAGGAGTTCAATTAGTAAAACAAGCTGCTATAAATACAGCAGATAAGGCGGGTGATGGTACAACTACTTCTACACTATTAGCTAGAGAAATGATTAAGTTAGGTCTTGATAGTCTTGATAAGGGTGATAACGCAGTTGAAATTAAAAGAGGAATTGATAAAGCTGTAAAGCAAGTAGTAAAATCACTACAATCAAATCTATCAGAAGATATTACTTCTGAAGATCAACTAGAACAAATCGCAACAATATCAGCAAATAACGACCCTGAAGTTGGGAAATTAATTGCAACTGCTATGGAAAAAGTAGGTAGAGATGGGGTTGTTCACATTGAAGAGAGTAAATCTGGAGAAACATACCTAGAAACTGTTGAAGGAATGCAATTCGATAGAGGTTACAAATCCCACTTCTTTGTAACTGATAATAATACAATGACTTGTAGCCTTAAAGATGCATATATTTTAATAGCAGATCATAAGTTTACTCAAGTTAAAGAATTATTACCAATTTTAGAAAGTGTTTCTAATACCAATAAATCCCTTATAATCATTGCTGAAGATATTGACAATGAAGCTCTAGCAACTCTAATTGTTAATAAAGCTAGGGGTACATTAAATGTATGTGCTATTAAAGCCCCTGACTTTGGAGATAGAAGAAAATTAATCTTAGAAGATATTGCTACCCTAACAGGAGGTCAAGTTTTTGATAAGAGTAAAGGAATGAAGCTTGAGAAATTTAGTTGGGAATGGTTTGGAGAAGCACGTGCTGTTACAGTTACAAAGGAAAAAACAACTATTGTAGATGGTAGAGGAGATGAAGAAAAAATTCAACAAAGAATTGAACAACTTCAATCCCAAACAGATTCAGCATCATCACCATTTGAGGTTGAGCAATTGCAAAACCGATTAGCTAAGATGGTTGGGGGTGTTTCAATTATTCATGTAGGAGGATACAACGAAACTGAAATGAATGAGAAAAAAGATAGAGTTGATGATGCTTTAAACGCTACTCAAGCTGCCTTAGGAGAAGGAATCGTTCCGGGTGGGGGAGTTGCATTACTATATGCTCGTAATTCAATTACTCGTCAAAAAAGTAATATAGGAGCTAATATTGTATATAAAGCATGTGGTAAACCATTCTCACAGATTCTACTCAATGCTGGATATGATGCTAAAAATATAAAGGGAATAATGAATAAACTCCCAAACACTGAAGTTAATAGTTGGGAAGGTTACAACATTAAATCCGAAGAAATTGTTAACATGAAGAAGGAAGGAATTATTGATCCTACAAAAGTTACAAGAACAGCACTTGAAAACGCAGCATCAGTTGCGGGTACAGTTTTATTAACTGAATGTGTGGTAGTTGAAGAGAATCAAGAAAATGCTCAACCTAATATGATGTATTAATGAAATCTGAAAAAGTAGAATACAATGAATTAATCGCTATCAGATCCCCTCCGGGGGATCGATGGAGGTTAGTAGATGACCAGGAAGAAAAGATTCATGAAGGTCTTACAAATGCTTTAGAAGCATACTTTCATAAGTCCAAATTTAAGGGATCTTATAAATTAGACCCCCTAGATGGTAAGTTATATTCTATAAACTCCCAAGAAGTTGAAGTAGAAGAAGTAATTGAAGAGCCTAAAGAATATGGAATTTATGGTGAAGTAAATTGGAAGCAAGGTGTTTAAGAAATATGGTGAGGGACTTGGTTCCCTCACTCATCTTTCGTATATTCATGGGGTAAGATTAATAAAAAAATAAAAGTTATGGTTAATAAAGAACATTCATTATGGGTTGAAAGATTTAGACCCACCAAATTAGAAAATTATATTGGAAATGAGAGTATAAAGAGTAAATTAAGTAAATACCTAGATCAAAATGATATTCAAAACTTTATATTTTATGGTCCTGCAGGAACTGGAAAAACAACCTTAGCTAAACTTATTATTAAAAATTTAGATTGTGATTACCTCTATATTAATGCATCAGATGAAAGAGGGATTGAAACAATAAGAGATAAAGTATCAGGATTTGCTAGTACTGCATCATTTAAACCTCTTAAAGTAGTTATCTTAGATGAAGCAGATTTTTTAACTATTCAAGCTCAAGCATCATTACGAAACATAATTGAAACATTTTCAAGAAATACACGTTTCATAATGACCTGTAATTTTGTTGAGAGAATAATTGATCCTCTCCAATCTAGATGTCAACCATTAAAAATCATTCCCCCATCTAAGCAAGAAATAGTATATCATATTATTAATATCCTAACGGAGTTAAAAATAGAAATGGAGGCTGATGATTGTAAGTTAGTAGTAAACCAACATTACCCTGATATTAGGAAAATAATTAATACTTTACAATTATCTCCAATTGAAGATGGTGTTATTAAGATCGATAAATCTATAATTGTTTCATCTAATTACATGGCTCACATTGTAAAAGAGTTAATGGGAAAATCACCATCTTTTAAAGATATAAGACAAACTCTTGCAAATGCTAATGTAACTGATTTTGAAGAGTTTTATAAATTCTTATATGAACATTCATCTAAATATCTACCGGGCAATGAAGGAACAGTTGCGATTTTAATAAATGAATACTCTTATCAATCTAATTTTCGAATTGATAAAGAAATAAATATCTGTGCTCTAATAGCTAGATTAATTGAAGAAAAGAAAAAAAGAATAGTAATTTAATTTTAAATAAATATGGAACAACAACAAACACAACCAAACATTGACTTGAAAAATACAACAAGCATTGAAACACCTGAAGGAAATAAAATTTTCAATCAGGGAGTGATATTAAGAAAAGTATCAAAATTTGTAGTAGGAGCTAAAGAAGATGCAGTAATGCCAATTCCAGTATTTTACGACCCATCTACAAATAAAATTTTAGAATCAACTATCCCTGCAGATTTAAGGGAAGAATATAAAGATGATATTATTAATGAGTAGTAAAAAACCAATTAAGAATGTTTGGGGTTGGTTAGAGGAAGTAACTCTAACCAAATCCCCAATCAATTCTTTTAGTGAGGAAGAATGGGGACATTTTAATGCTTATACTCTCCATAAGGCCCTTAGTATGAATCTAAACTACCTAGATATTGCTAATTTAGCTCAAAAATTCAACCCACAAGATAAATCCCAAATTTATGCTTTTTATAAAGAATTCATTCCTAAGAAGAAAACATGGAGTAAATGGGTAAAGAGTCAAGTTAAATCCCCCAACAAAGAATTAATAGAACATTTATCTTCTTATTTTGAAACCTCAAAAAGAGAAGCAATTTCTTATGTAAAGTTGTTGGATAAGTCAGAAATCCTTCGTATCTTACATAATGTTGGAATTGACGAAAAAGAAGCAAAAAAACTATTAAAAAAATAATTATGGGATTTGATAATGAAAATGGTGATAGATTAAATGAGATATTAAAAAAAGAATATTTTGACCTTGATAAACTAGATTCAAAACCTATGAAAGAGAAAACAATAAAATTAAATACTATTAGTGAGTTTGAAAAAACCTACCCTGAATTAGCTAAAGAATTTTTAATTGTTCAAGAAGAGCAATATAGATTATTTGCAGCTAAAATGTTGGATTATGGTTTAGGAAATATTGCTTTAGGTAGTAATTTATCTAATGAAGAAGATAAAAATTTCTCAATTACTGGAATATGGCTCAGGTGTAATGATAAGATTAATAGATTAAAGAATCTTATTAAACGTAAAGGAAAAAATTATGTTGAGGGGGAGGGATTAGTAGATAGCTTTATTGATATTTCTAACTATGGAATCATTGCTCAATTAGTCTTAAAAAATAAATGGAAGTAAAATATGGCTAGAAAGATACCAGAAATCGTAAAATACATTCAAAACTTCCAAACTAAGGAGATTAATTATGCTTTTCAAAAAAACATATCCTTCTCTCAACTTTCAATGTATTCTAATTGCCCCAAACAGTGGTCATTACAGTATAAAGAAGGAAGAAAAATTTACTCCCCCTCTATCCATACAGTATTTGGTACATCACTCCATGAAGCCCTTCAACACTACCTTACAGTAATGTATGAAAAAAGTGGGGTTGAGGCTGATAAAGAGGATATTATAGGGATATTTGAAGAAAGTTTTAGAGAAGAATATAAAAACCAATATAAAAAGAGCAAATCTATCCACTTTAGTAGCCCTGAAGAAATGAGGGAATTTTACGAAGATGGTATTAAAATCTTAAAACATGTTACCAAAAAAAGGAACTTGTATTTTTCCAAGAAAGGATGGTATTTGGTGGGATGTGAGATCCCTATTGTAATGCCGCCTAATTCACATTATAATAACGTGGTATACCAAGGTTATCTGGATGTGGTATTATATCATGAACCTACAAATAAATTCCACATTATTGACATTAAAACAAGTACTAGAGGGTGGAATGCTCAAGCAAAAAAAGATGAGATAAAACAATTCCAATTAATCTTATATAAAAAATACTTTTCAGAACAGTTTGGAGTTCCAATTGATGATATTGATATTGAATTCTTCATAGTTAAAAGAAAACTTTATGATAATGTTGATTTCCCCCAAAAACGAGTACAAATATTTAAACCACCTTCAGGGAAAGTGAAATTAAACAAAGCAACAAAAGCAATAAATGACTTTATTGATGAATCTTTTTCAAAAACCGGATATAAGGAAAGAGAATTTGAGAAAAATCCCTCCAAATGGAATTGTAGATTTTGCCCATTTTCCGAAAGTCCTGAATTATGTGATAAATCCTAGTATAGGTACATACGTATATAATGTAATTTTAAATTAAATAAAAATGGCAAGTAAAGACATGACACTTACTAGTGTAAAAATCCAAAGTGAATTATTCGAAGATTTTAAGGTTGAATGTGTGAGGAGAAAATTCTCATTTCAAAAACTCTCAGATAGAGCAATACATCTATATCTTACAGATGAAGAATTTAGAAAAAAAATCAACAATCACACTAACTTAGAATATCCATCTAATAAATAAAAACCATATGGAACATAAAGAAGGTTATATTAAAAAAGAAGATAGGAAGAAAATCTTACTAATTACAGATGATATTCGTGTCCATTCAGGAGTAGCACAAGTAGCTAGAGAGACAGTTTTAAATACCTGTCATCGTTATAATTGGGTTCAAATAGCAGGAGCTATAAAACATCCCGAAGCAGGTAAAAGATTAGACATTTCCTTAGATACTAATAAAAAATCAGGGGTGGAGGATTCATCAGTAATTCTTTATCCTACTGATGGGTATGGAAGTGCTGATATGGTTAGAGCTCTAATAAAAGAAGAAAAACCAGATGCTATATTTTTAGTTACAGACCCACGATATTTTATATGGTTATTTCAAATTGAAAACGAAATAAGAAGAAAAATCCCCATAACTTATTTAAATATATGGGATGATTATCCTGCTCCGGCATATAATAAAGAATATTATGAGTCTTGTGATGCTTTATTTGGAATTTCTAAACAAACTGTAAACATCAATAAGTTAGTTTTAGGAGATAAAAAAGATAGTAAAGTTATCAAATATGTTCCTCATGGGTTAGATAATAACATATTTAAACCTTTAAGTGAAGATAACGTTGAGTTAATGAAGGTGAAATCTCAATTATTCCAAGATAAAGATATTGAGTTTGTTTTATTATTTAATTCAAGAAACATCAGAAGAAAACAAATCCCTGATACTATATTAGCATGGAAGTTCTTCATAGACAGTCTCCCAAAAAAGAAACAAGATAAGTGCTTATTTCTTCTACACACCCAACCTGTAGATGAGAATGGTACTGATTTACCTGCTATAGTAGATTATTTATTTCCTGAGGGTCACAATATTAGATTTTCTACTGAAAAACTAAGTACGGAACAGATGAATTTACTATATAACACTGCAGATGCTCAAATACAACTAACATCTAATGAAGGGTGGGGATTAAGTTTAACAGAAGCTCTATTAACTGGTACTCCTATTATAGCTAATACCACAGGAGGGATGCAGGATCAAATGAGATTTGAATATAGTGATAGTAATGAGTGGGTTGACTTCAATGATAAAGTTCCCTCAAATAATAGAGGAACATATAAGAAACATGGTGAATGGGCATTTCCAGTATATCCAACAAACTTATCAATTCAAGGTTCCCCTACAACTCCTTATATTTGGGATGATAGATGTAGTGCTGAAGATGCCGCTAAGAGAATAAGAGAAGTATTTGATTTGTCATCTGAAGAAAGAAAGAGAATAGGATTAGAAGGTATGAAATGGGCTACAGGTAATGAAGCTGGATTTACTTCTAAAATTATGGGAGAAAGAATTATTGAGGGGATGGATGAATTATTCAACACTTGGACTCCTAGAGAAAAATATGAATTCTTTAAAGATACGGATATTGAAAAAAGATCATTAAAACATAAATTAATATACTAATGAAAAATACATTTGTAATAAGTTGCCCAATTGACACATTCTCAGGATATGGAAGCCGTAGTAGAGATTTTGTAAAATCTATCATTGATTTAGACAAATATGATGTTAAGATACTTCCCCAAAGGTGGGGGAGTACTCCTATGGGATTTATAGAAAATAACCCCAAATGGGAATTCTTAAATAAACATATTATTGGTCCTCAATTAACTGAAAAACCTGACATATGGTGTCAAGTAACTGTCCCTAATGAATTCCAACAAGTAGGAAAATATAATATTGGCTTAACAGCCGGAATTGAAACAACAGCATGTGCTCCCCAATGGATTGAAGGGTGTAATAGAATGGATTTAATTCTAACTTCATCAGAGCATTCTAAAAAAGTATTTGAACAAACTGTATATCAAGCTAAACATAAAGATACGGGTCAAACACATGACTTAAAATTAACCAAACCAATTAAGGTTTTAATTGAGGGTGCTGATTTAGATTTATATAAGCCTCTTCCCCTTACAGAATTAAAAGAGGATTCAATAAAATCTAATTTAAACTCTATTAAAGAGGATTTTGCATATCTTTTTGTAGGACATTGGATGCAAGGTAGTATGGGGGAAGATAGAAAGAATTTAGGATTATTAATAAAAGCTTTTTACGAGATATTTAAAAATAAGAAAAAAGTTCCTGCATTAATTTTAAAAACAAGTACTTCTGGGTCCTCATATTTAGATCGAAGGGAAATACAAAAGAGAATCAAACTCATCAGAGATACAGTCCCCTCTAAAATCTTACCTAATATTTATGTGTTACATGGGGAATTTACAGACACAGAAATGAATGAAATATATAACCATCCTAAAATTAAATCCATGGTTAGCTTAACTAAAGGAGAGGGATTTGGTAGACCTTTATTAGAATTTTCACTTACAAACAAACCGATAATCACTACAGGGTGGAGTGGGCAGATTGACTTTCTAAATCCAGAATTTACAGTACTACTTCCGGGTACATTAGAAAATATCCACCCATCAGCACAAGTAAAAGATATGCTTATAGAAGGGTCACAATGGTTTTCTGTTAGTCAAGAAAAAGTTGGATATTATCTAAATGACGTATTTGATAATTACAAAGATTATAAGGTTAAGGGAAAAAGACAAGGTTATTTTAGTCGAACTAACTTCTCATTTGATAAGATGAAAGAACAATTAGATGAGATTTTAACATCATCAATCCCAGACTTCCCAAAACAAGTAGAATTAAAATTACCTAAATTAAATAAAATCAAATTACCAAAATTAAAAAAAGTAGAAACAAATGGATAATTTAACAATTTGTGATAGGTGTGGGAGTGATGCGGCCTATGTAACTGAAGTAAACGAAAGCATTACAAATTATTTTTGCTATGGGTGTGGATTTCAATCCAACTCCCTAATGAAGAAAGATGAACAATTCTTTGAAGAGCAATTAGAACTTCTCCCAAACCTCCATAAAGAGTTAATGGGGGAGGATGATAAAGGTAAAATTTGGATGCCTATTACTATTAACATTCCAGAAAAAGGAATGGTATTTGCTAATGGTAAAAATTCCCAAAATTGGAAGTGGGCTGCTGTAAAAGCAGTTCCGGTTAAAGAGGAAGAAAAAGAAAAATATCCAATTCCAAAAGAAAAGGGAAAGTTTTATAGTTGGAGAATGGATATGGAAACATTGGTAGAATTTGGTGAAAGTGACTTCATTGAAGCCTTAGATTCTATTGGAATTTTTGAGAAAAATTTGGAATAGTGAAGTATTTTCATTATATTCACATCAAATAAAAATGTTAAAGTTATGAGTAAAGATAAAGAACAATTAAGTTTATTTGAACATTTAGGAAGAGCCGCAGGTCCGGATTTAGGGAAAGAAGTTATGGAAGCTGCTTTAAATCATAAGGATTATGTTGAGGTAAGTGAAAAATCAGTTTCAACTCCTTATTATGAGGGGGTAGTGAAAACATATCCTAAATCCTTTTTAGTTGAGTATTTTTCCAAAGAAGAAAAATCTTCATTTAGAGAAAAGGTAACTGTAGATACTAAAATAGAATATCTAGTAAATCATCTAGAAACCCTAGAAAAGCGAATACTTCGTTTAGAAAATGAGGGTCACCATGAAGCAGATGAATTACCATTTTAATTAAATTCAAGTTATGAGTATAAGTTATGCTGTTACTGTATGTAACGAATTCATTGAAATTCAGCGATTATTAGCGTTTTTAATGCATGGTATCCGTAAGGACGATGAGATTGTTGTCTTAGTGGATTTAAGCAAAAATACACAAACCTCTGAATTATTAGGTTATCTTCATAGATTAAGTAGTAGTAATCGTATTACTCTAGTTGAAGATCAATTCCTCGATCATTTTGCAGATTGGAAGAATAGATTGACTAGAGCCTGTACTAAAGATTATATTTTTCAAATTGATGCTGATGAGTTACCTACCCATTATATGATGGATTTTATTCCTGAAGTATTAAAACTTAATAAAGTAGATGTTTTAAAAGTTCCTAGAGTTAACACAGTTAAAGGATTAACTGAAGAACATATTCAGAAGTGGGGATGGAGAGTAAATGGTAAAGGTTGGGTTAATTTCCCAGATCATCAGTGGAGAATATATAGAAATACTCCAAAAATAAAATGGAAAAATAAAGTACATGAAGTTCTAGAAGGTTATGAAACTATATCATTACTTCCTAGTAGTGAAGAGTGGAGTTTAATACATGATAAAACAATTGAAAAACAAGAAAAACAAAATGAATATTATGGAAGAATCTAATTTAAAATCAATAGATAGAGAAGTATCACTTCTTAAATATGAAGCTCTTAATATGAGTGTTATTAAAATGTTTATTGAAAAATATCCTAATGATCAAGAATTAGGAAAAGCAGTAAGAGAATTTGTAACTGTTAAATTATTAAAATAATTTTTGTAAAATATTATAAAACTAAAAACTCACGATAATATGATTTTTTGGAGAATATATAATAATAACTTATATCCTATTAAAAATGTTGAAAAATTGGGATTTAGTAAAAATGAAAATGTTTTTATTCCTGATGAGTATTTACAAAATAATAAATTTGTTGTAAGTCGTACTTGTCTGGGGATTGGAGATTGGGGAGTAATTTCTTCAATGCCTAGACTTCTTAAAAAAAAATACCCAAATTGTAAAGTATATCTTCCTTCAGAAAACCTCCTTTATAAATTATTTCATCCCTATTCTTCAGAGTGGTTAAAATCATGGAAAAACCCATATGAAACTATGAAGTATGTATTTTCTAATAATCCTTATGTTGATGGGTATGTGGATTCTGTAGAGGGGGATATATTTCATGATCATTATAGAACATATGATGATAAGAACCCCCAAACCCCACTTTTAGAACAAATGTTGGAATTTTGGCAATTTACTCCTGAAGAATTTTCTGATTCCTCTCCTGAATTATATTTTAATGATGATGAAATTAGAACAGGTAATAAAATTATAAATAAAATGGGGGTTGATGAATTTGGAACATTACTTATATCTAATAGGTTTGTTAAAGAAAGAGATGAAGAATTTATTTTAAAATCTTTATTTAAGTATAAACATTTACCTTACTTATATTGGGTAAGTGATGATAAATTTAAAACTTATTTTGATATAAATTACACACAGAACCTTAAAGATATCCCAATTCGTATTCAAATGTATTTAAAAACCCAATCTAAAGCTATTATTGGAAATATGAGTGGAGCAGACATTATGTTCCCCAGATATACTAATGTGTATATGGCTCCTCGAGAAGAAGGATTTAAATCCAATATAGTAAGGGGAAATTTAATAATTGATGAACAAAATATATAACTATGGCTCATAAAGAACAAAGAGACTATTTAGACAAAATTAAAAAACAATTTCCTGATGCTTTTACTAACTGTAAAGTGTTAGATATAGGTTCATTTGATGTAAATGGAAATGAAAAACCATGGTTTGACCATTGTGACTTTATAGGATTAGATTTATTACCAGGACCAGGAGTAGATGTAGCTTGCCCCGCAAACGAATATGATATGCCTAATGAAACATTTGATACAGTTATATCTTGTGAATGTTGGGAACATAACCCATTTTATAAAGAGAGTATACTAAATTCTATCAGAATGTTAAAATCTGGGGGATATTTTATTTGGACTTGTGCCACAACCGGAAGACCGGTACATGGTACTGCTTCCCAAGATATAATCGATAAATCCAAAGGTAAAACATCCCAAGGGAATGAAATTACGGAGTGGAAAACAATGCCAAATGTTGAACGTGGGGATTGGGACAATGAATATTATAAAAATCTTACAGAAGAGGATATTAGAGATTTTTGTGATATTGATAATATTTTTACATCCTATCAATTTGAAGTTGAAAAGAACCATTGTGATTTAATGTTTTGGGGAATAAAAAAATAAAATAATATTAAAGTCCACATTACTAGCAATATGGGAGTAGAATGTAAAATATTAAGTGAGTTATGAGATATATAAATGATAAGAAACAATTAAAAACATTTTTTAATAAAAGTTATTACAATTCCATTAATTATTTAAATTACCCCCTTAGGGAAAAAAAATATCATAATACATCAAAAGATATTATTAACTTTTTCAAACTAAACCCAAATGATCTTTTATTAGATTATGGATGTGCTATTGGACTTTTATTGAGGGGGTATAATAGTGAAGGTTTTAATAAAGTTTGGGGATATGATATCTCTAATTGGGCTATAAATGAATCTAAAAATATTACTTCAAATACATCCTCAAATATAGAAATATTAAATGATAAGACATATAAGTTAACAACAGCTTTGGATGTTTTTGAACACATGTTTGATGAAGATTTAGATGACATTTTAAAAAAAATATCTACACAAACCTTGGTATTAAGAATCCCAGTAAAACTAAAAGGAGATAATGATTTCTATTTGGAGGTTTCAAGAAAAGATAAATCCCATGTTAATTGTAAAACCCAAGAAGAATGGATAAGTTTTATTGAAGGATATGGTTTTAATTTTAAATCATCCTTAAACCTCCCCCACATATATAATTCTAAAGGATGTTTTTGTGGTTATTTTATTAAAAAGAGTTAATTATGAAAGTAGCATTCTTTTCAGAGATGGAATTTCAAGGTAAAATCTTAAGAACCCATGAAAATATGAGGGTGGAGTTTGCGTGGATGGCAACTTTAAAAGCAGACCATTATACTTTAGGGGTTATACCTAATGTTGAGTATGATATTGCCCTTGTTCTTAACTCAAAAACGAAGCCCAATCTTCTAAATGTTAAAAAACTAAAAAGTAAATGTAAACTAGTAGCAATCCTCCAGGAAGGTCCAAATTGGAACTTCCAAGACTATTCGATTCAAAATCAAATACATTATTATAATAATTTAGTAGAATCTGATATTATTTTTACTCATAATAAGATTGATAAAATTTATTATAAAGGGTTAACTAATCATCCTAGAGTAGAAACCCTTCCCTCTCTTATGATTCATGACCCAATTAAAGATCTCCCCCAAGTGGATAGGTCTAAAGTCATTATAGGGGGGAATTTTGTATCATGGTATGGTGGTTTTGATTCTTATATAGTAGCTCAAGAAATGGGTGAAGAAATTTTTTGCCCTTCAATGGGGAGGAAAAAAGAAAGGGAAGAAGAAATAATAAACCACCTCCCGTATATGAATTGGAAAGAGTGGATGTTTTCCCTAAATAAGTTTAAATATGGAATTCATTTAATGAGAACTCATGCAGCCGGAACATTTGCCCTTAATTGTTCATATCTAGGTATCCCTTGTATTGGTTATAAAGGTTTAGACACTCAAGAAATATTACACCCAAATCTATCAATAGAAATAGGAGACTTAATTTCAGCTAAAAAATTAGCCCAAAAATTAAAAAATGATTTGGAATTTTACCAAGAACAAAGTATCTTAACTAAAAAATTATATAAAGAAAAATATCATGAAAATATCTTTAATTCAACCTTCAAGAAACAACTTAAAATATCTTAAATGGTCTTATGATTCAATCCGTAAAAATCAAGACAACCACGAAGTAGAAATCTGCATAGCAGATGACTTTAGTGATAAAGACAATACTTGGAAGTGGTGTCAAGAAATGATGGAAAAAGATCCATTATTTAAAGCAATTAGAAATGAAGGACCTACTAGATTAGGACATACAATCTTATATGATAGACTAATTAATGAAGTAGCTACAAGTGAAATTTGCATGATTTACCATGCTGATATGTACTTATGTCCTGGTGCTTTAGATGCAATTGAAAAACATATGTACACAGTTGTAGATGCCGGAGATAATGGAGAAAGATTAAAAAATAAAAAAACAATAGTATCACTTACTAGAATTGAACCTCCATTACATCCAGATGGACCAGAAAAGGTGTTAAGGGATTTTGGAATTGAACCTGAAGAATTTAATGAAGAAGGGTTATTAAATGAAGTGCAAGAATTAAAAGTATTACATAAAAATGACCCTGGTGTTACAGAAGGTATATTTGCACCTTGGGCTTTTTGGAAAGAAGACTTTCAAGAAATAAAAGGGCATGATGAAATGTTTGCCCCCCAATCAAAAGAAGATACAGACATATTTAATCGTTTCCATCTGAATGGGGTTAAATTCATTCAAACTTGGGAAGGATTTGTTTATCATATGACCTGTAGAGGTAGTAGATTTGCAGATGGGGCAACACGAAATCCAAATGGTGAAGTATTCATGAAAAATAGGGAAACAGATGAATGGTTAGCTCAAAATCAAAAATCAACACGAGAATTTCTAAGAAAATGGGGACACTTCTGCAAACATGACCAATATATGAAACCAATTGTACTCTCAAAATATGATATTGGGTTTATAGTTAAAAGCTGTAATAAAGAATTATTATCAATGCTTGAACCTTGGTGTAGTAATATTTATACTGACCTCAATATAGAAGAATCTTCTAACTATATAGCTGATGAGCAAATGAGATCATCTTTCAATTTAATAGAAAGGATAAAACCTTATGATAATAAAAAGAATAATGAAATTTTAGTTGAGGTAGATGGTTCCAACATTTCCCAACAAGACTTTCAAATAATCCAACAACTTCCTGAAATTATTAAAGATAGTGGGGAAGTAGGAAGGTTTAGTTTAGGAAATTTAATAATCGAAATAATCCAATTAAATGAGTACCAAAATGATTTAATATATTTATAATGCGGATAGTAAAAACTCACTTTAATATGGAAGAAATAGAAAAAGAAAGTAATGAAGCTACTCGCATTCAAATAACATATGGTTCTACTGAGGATTTAAAGAAACTCCACACCAGTGATAAATTCATTTCTTATATCCAAGAAGAAGTTTTAAGTAAAATTAAATATGCTATTAAAAATAAGTTGGATAAGATAGAAATATTTAATATACTAAACATGGCCTTAATTATTGAGCTAAAACGGGAAAACTTTGAAGAAATTTTAAAAAATATTAACAATACATATCTTAAGGTAGAAGATTTTGAGGCCTGTCATGAAATTTCAAAATTGATTAGTAAGTTATAAATAGATAAAATAGTTATGGAAGATTTTTTTGAGTATGATGGTGCTAAGGATATGAAAGATCTATTTGAAAGTATTTTAGGATCTAGGGTAAATATTAAAGATGATATAGCTAATACAGAAGAAAAAGTATTTACACTATTTATCCAAAAACTAGAAACCCAATACAAAATAGAAAATAGCATCCTTAAAACATCAGGATTAGAAATTTCCAAACTTACAGACAATATATGGTTTGTATTAGAATCTCTCCTAAAAATGCAATATGGGGAGGAAGTAACAAGTTTAATTCTGTGGTATGTTTTATTTAGGAATGGTGAGGAGTATTGGGGGGATGGCGAAGATAAAATTAAAATTAATACCATTAAGAGGCTTTGGAAATTTATCCAATCTCAAACAGAAATAGATTAATGCTATGGAAATGATAAAATGTGTACAGTGTAAAAACCCTATGCCTAAACTTAGATTACAAAAATATAATTATAAATTCTGTGTTAATTGCTCGGAAATAACGTCATATAATGCAGTAACTACATTAAATGGCACCAATGATGATACCTGGAATGACATTCAAATTATAAAAGATGATCAATTAGATCATTACAATAATAATAATACTGATTTAGATTCATTAGATTTAGAAGAATAAAATATGCCAAAAGCAAAACCACTAACAAAAGAAATGATTTTAGCTGCTATGGGTAAAACCAAATCAAATAGAGCAGCATCACGTTATCTTAATTGTTCTTACACACATTACAAAATGTGGGCTAAGGTTTATAAAGCAACAAAAGAGGGATATGATAACCTTTTCACACAACATTTAAACCCTTCTGGAAAGGGTATACCTAAATTTTTAAAGAGTACAGGAAAAGAACCCCCACTTTTAGATATAATAGAAGGTAGAGCAGATGCCTCCTCATTTTCTCCTGAAAAGTTAAAATATAGATTAATTACTGAAGGATATTTGAAAGAAGAATGTTCTTGTTGTAGTTTTAATGAAAGGAGAGTATCTGATTATAAAATCCCAATTTTATTAAATTTTAAAGATGGTAATAAAAAGAACTATAAAAAAGATAATATCCAATTTCTATGCTATAATTGTTTTTACCTCACCATTGGAGATATATTTACAGATAAGCAAGTTAAAGGTATTGAAGATCATAAACCGGTTTCTAAGGGGGAAGTAACTTGGGAATTAGATGATTATCAAACCCAACGATTAAAAGAATTAGGATTAGGAGGAGATGATGAAGGTGAAGATTATGATATTGTGTCAAGAATATGAAAAAGAAAAAACATAGTAAAATCGTAAATGATTATGAAAATCAAAAACGAAAACATTTAGAAAAGCTAGCATCAAAAGCCCTTAAACAGGATGAAAGATCTCAAAAGTTAAAAGATAAAAAAATAAAAGGTAAATTTTTAGATAAATTTTAAAATGACATATTCAATTAAAGTTAAAGATGAGGATGAGTTTGAAAATATAATAAATTCAAAAGATAAAAGATTATCTACGGAAATTGTAAGTATTATTTTAAATAACTTAGATACTAAGAAAAGATTTATTAATGTCCTAGAAATTCATCTTGAAAGCTCAGGTATAGTATTAAATATCACAGCAGATAGAGAAAATTTTATCCCAACCCTTAAAAAAAATATAGATACATTAATATTTCATGAAGAGTATGAAATATGTGCTCGGGTAAAAGAAGCAATAGAATATTTAAGTAACCCACCAAAAGATTAGGCTTCCCAAAATACGTTTCGTATATTTATGGGGTAAGGTTGCAGGGTTAAGCAGCGCAAAAAATAAAGGTTATGGTAAGATTAGAAAAAATTAATGATGGAGTTAAAGTAATAACAACAGAATCATTTGGGTTTAGCTTTAAAGAAACCCTCAAAATGTGTAATGTTGGAAATGATTGGATTTTAATTAAAAGAGAAAAAATAAACTAAAAATAAAGGTTATGATGAAATTAGTAGAAAGATTAAACAATCAAGAAGTAAAGGTAGCTAGTGGAGGATTTAAATGTATTTCTTCCCTTAAAATCGGTAAATACAGCTTAAGCATTCAAGCAAGTAAAGGACATTATTGTTCCCCTAGAAAAAATCTTACAGATTATAACTTGTATACTTCTTTTGAAATGCTTATAATGAAAGAAGATGGGAGTGATATCCAACTTAAAAAAAGTTCAATAATAAGAAACTATCCCCAATATTCAGAATTAATAAGACATTATGATGGTGGTGGAATTTTTGGATGGGTTGATAAAGACCTCTTAGAGGATTTTATAAATTATTTAGAACCATTAAAGTAAGAATATTATGAGCAGAGGAAGACCTTCAGAAGAAGTAAAAATTATAACAAAATATACTCAAGTATGTCCTGAGTATTATTCCAATCCAGAATTAGGAGAAATAACTACTTTCCACTATGATTTAGATAAATTTAAAAATGGTCCCTATAAGGTTGAAATAACTTACCCTAAAGGTTTTAAATTTCCAAAACAAAAAATAGAAAAAGGTAAATCATATGGTAAGTCTCCAATAGTAGCAGCATTTAAAACATCAGAAAGAGCAAATGCTAAGGTAAAAGTAAAAGTATGGAATAATGAGAATATCGATTTCATTTTATCATCTTCTAAACTACCAGGTGTACCTAAAGATGCTATTATATTAGAATTAGGAGTAGGTGAAGGTTTAATTGGGAAGTATAAATTAAAGTATAACTTATAATATTTATCATAAAATTAAAAATAATGGCAACAAGAGCATATATAGTTGATATAACAGATGAAAATACGGCTGAAATGATTTCTAATAATTTTGATGGTGGGGAGCATTTAAATAAAGCTTTAAATCAAAATCAAATTGACCCTGATGATATATTTCCTGCAATCGGAGATATTAGAGCAATAGATTTAGAAACTGGAGATGTTGAAAGATATAAAGAAGGAGGTACTATTATAGTTAGAGGTGAAGATATAGATGATACTATGCAGAGAGTAATTGATAAATTCCAAACTGGGGGTGTTAATTATTTACAAGTATATAATAGAATGGATCGTAGTTGGAATATGATTAAAAAATCTACATTTGATAGAGCTTTAGGAGAGTTAGTAAATATTGTTAAAATAAAAAATGAAGCTGTGAAAGAAAATTACGAATCCAAATGGAAAAATTTCTTAAACGAATCTGATGATCAACTATCTCAAGATTATTTCGACATTGAAGACAGAATTAAGTTAATTCTTAAAGATGAAGGTGAATCCGAAGTTAATAAATATTTAGAAACAGTAAAAAATGATTTCGATATGGACTTCCATGATGGAATTGAAAGATACTACCAAATGGAGAGAGAAGATATTATTGATGATTTTGATAATTACATAACTAACGACTTGGATATATAATAAAATGGAAAAGGAAAAGAAGAAAACTATAGTACCTCAAAAATTTCAAGAAATGTATATTATAATGGGAGGTAATCCTAATTATAGAGATACTGAAAATTTTATTTATAATAAAAAAACATGCCTTCTAGAAGATAAACCCCCAATTACTAAACTGAATAATGAAGAAAAAAATGACTAAAAAACCTCCAATCCAATTAGATAATGGGTATGTCACCCATTTAATCAAAATATCAACTTCAAATAAAGATTTAGGAAAAAAATTAAACAAATATTACAAGTATCTTAAAACTAACGCGTGAAGAATTTGGCTCCCCGAGATACCTTTCGTATATTTATGGGGTAAGGTTGCAGGGTTAGAGCGTTGAAAGTTAAGAAACAATATATTTAAATTAAAAAAATGAAAGAACAATTCGAAAAAAAATGGAATAACTACTTGAATGAAGACATCCAAGAAACACAAATCTTTCAAAACCTAAAAAATAACGAAAAAGCTATTGAAATGGGGATTAAAGTAAATGGAGATAAAATTGTAATAGGTAATACTTTAGATCAGGCTTACCTAGCAACTTTTGATGGTGCTGGAGGATATTCAGAATTAATGTTTTCTAACCCAACAGGGAAAGTTTATTTTGACTCTGAAGAAGATATGATAGCTCATATCAATGGTGATTCTAATAAAGGGAGTAGAAAACCCAACCCATCTAATTATAGTTTATAGTGAATTTGTGGGGTATTTTAAAAGATATCCCACAATAAATTTGGCTTCCCAAGATACATTTCGTATATTTATGGGGTAAGGTTGAGGGGTTAGAGCGTTAAAAATTTAAAAATAAAAGGTTATGGAAAAGGTATTTGATAAAAGAAGAGTTGAAGAGTTTAGAGTAGATGCTATAGAAGCATTAAAAGAACTTGAAATTAAATATGGAGTTGTTATTAAATTAGGAACACTAACATATGATAGAACTTCAGTAAGAGGAAAGATGACAGCTATGAAGGGAGAAAGAGGAAAAGAGTTTGATAGAAATGATTTCAGTGTTGGGGATAAAGTTAAAATTAATCACACAAAATCCCTCCCTACATCCATTTACGAAATAGTAAAAATAAATAAGAAGAACTTTAAAGTAATGAATGTAGAAAATAGGAGATTTGTTAATGTTTCCCCACAACTTCTAATAAAACTAGATTAGTAAATGTGGTTCCCCGAGATATCATTCGTATATTCATGGGGCAAGGTTGCGAGTTTAAATATTTAAAAATTAAAAATTAAAGAATGAAGGTTATGAGAGAAATGTTTAAAGAATTAAGAGAAGCTTATAAATTCTCCACAGTAGATTTACTTAAAGATATATTATTTTTGATATTTTTATCAGGAGCATTTGCCTTAATATTATATGTTTCATCTATTTAAAAATAAAAGTTATGGAAAATAAAGTAAAATCCCATTATTTAAATGTATTGGAAAAAGATCAACAAGAAATGGTAACTATGGTTCAACTATTTGATAGAGCCGAACGATCTGGTCTAGTAATAGAAGTAATATATTCAGCTTTAAATAATATGAAGGAATTCCCAGATTCATCTCCATTACTCTGTATGCAAATAGCATTAGAAGATTGGGATGTGTGAAAAATTTATTGTACATTGAGTTATAAATTAAAAAATAAAAGTTATGAAAGTAGAAAAAAGTTATGTAGCACCGAAATGGTTGAAGATTAAAGAAATATATGAAAACGGAACCAATGGTTCTGATAAATATGGTACTAATTTCCCAATAGGAGGTGATTTAGATTTACTTACTTCAGAATTTATTTATGAATTAGGGGAAATGACTCAAAGAAATGGTTATAATTACATCGTAGATGATGTTAAATTAGATCTATGGAAAGACAGAATATGGTGTTTAGTAGAAAATGCAGGTTTACTTAGGGAAGTAGCTTGGAAAGAGGAGAAAATGGATAGGAAAGGAGAAACATATCATGACCTTTACCTAGAACAGCAAAACCGAGATGAATTTGACATTCCCGAAAATGAGCCATCTAATGAAGATTTAGAGAGTATTAATCTAGAAAAACTTATGAGAAATGACTAAGAAAGAATTACATAGACAATTGTGGGAAGCTGTAGATCTTATAGATGGTGAGTGTTACCACATAGCACAAGAATTATTAAAGGATTTAATTAATAAAGTAGAATTCATCAACGAAATAAAATAAAAATATGTATAATCTACTATTTTATTACTTCTTAATAGGTATAATATTTGGTTTTATAATAGAAAAGGCAAATGAACATTTTAACAAAAGATACAATCCTGATGATCCTAGCAATGTAAATTTAAACTTACCTGAAAGGCTTATTTTAATTTTATCTTGGCCTATTTACCTAATGGTATTTTTATGGGAGTTAATTAAAAACCTTAAAAATTCAAAATGAATCTTATAGAATTATTTAAAGGATTTTTATTCTTCATACTCGCCCATATATTCACAATATTTCAATTAAATGGTCAATTTAAGTGGGATTGGTTTAAGGAAAATGAGTGGGTGTTAGCTTTGTTTGGATTTCCAATATCATTATTTTATATATGGGGAACTAAACATACTGTTAATGGGTTTGAAGGATTATTATGGCCTACAAGATTTATAGGATTTGGTATAGGAATTATACTTTATAGTGTATTTATTGGGTGGTTTTTTAATGAAGGGATGAGTATAAAAACCGTAATTTCATTAATTCTATCAATTACCCTCATATGCCTTCAAGTTTTTTGGAAAGACTAACTATTTTTTTACTACACACCACCCTACTCTTATACGTATATATAAACATAATATAAAAGACATGAAATACAAGATTTTAATTGCGGGATTAATAGCGGCTTTCACCTCAATGTCACAGTGTGATTACACAGCGGCTTCACCTTTTCCTTCAACTTTAACTTTAAATTCGGGAGACACTTTATGTGTAAGCACCTCCCTTGAAGTTACTACCTCCATTCAAGTAAATAGTGGGGGAGTAATAGCAGTAAATGAGGGAAGTATTTTTAAAGTTAATGGCTCCATAAATGTAGCCCCCGGAGGTTTAATTTACTTCGACTGCACTTCAAAGCTAGAAGTTGCAGGTACATATGTAGGAGTATATGGAAGTTGTGAGTTAAAAGTTCTGTGTATATGTGGAGGAGTTACAACGCCCCTAACACTGCTTTCAGGAGCAAAGGTGTGGGATGAGTGGTGCTGTGAAGTTACTCTTCCTGTTGAGTTGATAACCTTTTCAGCCCATGAGATTATGAAGGGGAGAAATTCTATAACCTGGACTACAGCCTCACAAATTAATAATTGGTATTTTGAGGTGGAGAAGTCTAGAGATGGTAGAGAGTGGGAGGTAATAATACAGGTAAGTGGAGATAATTCAAGGGGAATGAAGACATATGGGATAAATGACTTGGCTAGGGAGACTACTTATTATAGATTGAAGCAGGTAGACTTCGATGGAGCAACATCATACTCAAATGTAGTAGGTGTTAGAAGAGGATGGAGGAGGAGTGTTATAAGGAGAATTAATTTTATAGGGCAGAGTGTTGGTGAGAGATATAAGGGGGGAAAGATTGTTATTTATAATGATGGAAGTAGGGAAATTGTAAAGTAATAGAAATGATGGAAATGAAGTGGAGGTTTTTTGACCACAACAATAAGATTTATAGGATAAGGAGAGAAATATCATCCTCAAGATTTAAGGGGGATGGTGAGAAGTCTGAAGTTGAAATGGAGTGGGTTAAAGAGTATAGAGACTACTTAAATGCTGATCATGTTTTAATGGTTGGAGGTGTTTTTTTATTTTGTAATGAGGTAGTTGAAGTTGAGTGTGAAGAGTATATTGAAGAAGAAATAATAAGTGAAAATGAAGAATAGAAATTTTGTTGATAACGATGAAGTTATTTGTTATCAGTGCGGTGGTGTAGAATTTGAAATGAATCGAGATACTACATTATATTGCTGTGTTAAATGTGAGGCTCAAATGGATGCTCCTGATAGAAGACAGCGAAGA
>TARA_R110002050_G_scaffold56_14_pt1 | contig 26109 bp, 25 predicted proteins | sample TARA_R110002050 | Tara Oceans TARA_R110002050 (sample SAMEA4396988) | marine metagenome | biome: Polar Biome; feature: [DCM] deep chlorophyll maximum layer (ENVO:01000326); material: water (ENVO:00002006), including particulate matter (ENVO:01000060) such as... | depth 25 m
TGTATATGCTACTAAAGCAGGTGGTGGATATGGTGATGGTAGAATCAATCTTCGTGGTTTTAACTCAGAAAATGTGGCGGTATTAATAAACGGTATTCCTGTAAATGATATGGAGAATGGTCGTGTTTACTGGTCTAACTGGGCTGGTTTAGGTGACGTTACGTCTTCAATGCAGGTTCAAAGAGGTTTAGGAGCTTCAAAAGTTGCTGTGCCTTCTGTGGGAGGAACAATTAACATTATCACTAAAACAACTGATGTTGAAGCTGGTGGAAATGTGTTTGGATCTGTTGCCAATGATGGATATCAAAAATTTGGCTTAACTTATTCTACAGGTTTAATGGATAATGGTTTAGCAGCTACAGTTTCAGCGGCTAAAACAACTGGAGACGGTTATGTAGATGGTACTGAGTTTACGGGAGTTTCATATTTTGTAAACATTTCTAAACAAATTAATGATGCACACAAATTATCTTTCTCTGCGTTTGGTTCTACACAGAATCACGGACAAAGACAAAACAGTCAGTTAATTCAAACTTATAGAAATAGTGAGCGTGGTATAAAATTTAATGCAGATTGGGGATACAAAAATGGTCAAGTACTACACCAAGAGGATAACTTTTATAACAAACCACAAATGTCTTTAAATCACTATTGGACTATTAGTGATAAAACTAGTTTATCAACATCAGCTTACCTTTCGTTTGGTTCTGGTGGTGGTGGTACTGCTGGTAGTTACAAATTCGGATTTGATAGTAATGGCTATAGTGATTACAGAATAGGGCTTTACGGACCTGTAGACTTTGATAAAATTGTAGATGAAAATATTGCTAATGGAGCCAATGGTTCTGAAACAGCTTTAAGAGCATCTCGCAACGATCATACTTGGTATGGGGTCTTGTCTACTTTAAAAACAAATTTGTCTGATGATTTAGTATTATTAACAGGTTTAGATTTAAGAGATTATAAAGGAGTGCATTTTACAGAACTTACTGATTTATTAGGAGGTCAATACTTTTTAGATGATAGTAATGTTAACAATCCTAACGCAGCTGTTCAAGTTGGAGATAAATACAGTTACTATAACGATGGTTTAGTAGGCTGGTTAGGGGTTTTTAGTCAATTAGAATACGATGTTACTGAAAACTTTAACGCTTTCATATCGTTAGCAGCATCTAATACTTCATATAAAAGAATTGATTATTTCAATTACTTAGATTCAGATCCGTTACAAGAAACAGATCGCTATAACTTTTTTGGATATAGTGCTAAAGGTGGTGCCAACTACAGAATAAATAGTAACAATAATATTTTTGCAAACCTTGGCTATTTTGAAAAAGCACCAGGATTTGATGCAGTATTCTTAAACTTCGACAATGAGCATATCAATAAAGATGCTCCAAACCAAAAGATATCTAGTTTTGAGCTAGGATATGGTTATAGAGGTGATAAGCTTTCAGCAAATGTGAATTTATACAGAACAAACTGGAAAGATAGAACAGAGACTGTAAGTTTTCAACAGCCAGACGGTACAAATGCAGCTGCTAATATATTAGGTGTAAATGCTATTCACCAAGGTCTTGAATTAGATTTTGTATACAGAGCATCTGGTAAGTTAAATATTACAGGTATGGCATCTTTTGGAGACTGGAGATGGGATAGTAATGTTGAAAACGTAGATATTCTTGATGAAAATCAAAACGTTATTCAAACTGTAAACTTATACATAAAGGATTTGCATGTAGCTGATGCTGCTCAAACTACAATGGCTCTAGGTTTAAATTATAAATTTGCATCTAAATCAAGACTTATATTAGATTATAATTATTACGATAATATCTACGCAGCATTTGATCCTAGTGATAGAGGTGTGCAAGGTGCTCCAGATGCATGGAAAATGCCAGCCTATGGGTTGTTTGATGCAGTAGTAAGTCACGGATTTGACTTTGGCCCTTTTGATGCTACTTTAACTGCACGTATGAATAATGTCTTTAATACTGAATACATTTCTGATGCAAGAGATGGATCAGGTTCAGTTGCTAGTACTGCATTGGTGTATTTTGGTTATGGAAGAACATTTAGTATTGGTGCAAAACTTAACTTCTAAAAAAAATGAAAATGAAAAAAATAATTTATTGTTTAGCAATTTTAGGATTAATCTTAACAGGTTGTAATCCTAACGATGATATCTATAAGGAACTAGATTCTGTAGACAAAGTAATTTCTGGAGATGCAGTTTACACTCTTACGGATGATGATTATGATGCTTTAGATTTAAGCTATGGTAACTTCAATTCAACTGATGATGCAAAAGCTATGATTCCTGGTTTATTATCAGATTTATACCCAGTTTGGGGAAAAGGTTCTTCAGCATTAGTTACTTATAAAATTTACAATCGTGTAAAAACATATAGTGCTCCTGTTAAAACCTTGACAGCAGCAGAAATGAATGCTATTACAGGAGGAACTTATGGCAACTTTGATAGTAGTGGTGATATATATGATTATTTAGATGCAACATATCCTACTCCATCTGAAGGTGATTTCGTATCATTAAAATATAAGTTTTACTCTGGAACAGTAACTACATTAACTGATGGTTTTGCTTATGAAAATGGATCATGGGTTAAGTTTACGGGTTTTACACCAGACCAATACGCAGCTATGGGAGAAGGGTATCCAAACTTTTCAAGTGAAGATGAGGCTATGCAAAAAATTCCAATTGCGTTGCTAGATGTTTATAAATATAACCCAAGAAGTGCTGGAGATATTGTTTTATCAATGTACGAACTATATGTTGGTGGTGGTGTAACAGAAAGTTATACAGCAGCGTTTATATTTGATGGAACTTCTTTTTCTGCATATGATAATGTAATGAACGAAACACTTCAATTTGGTCATGATGGAACTACATGGGTGCCAGATAATACTATTAAGTATACGTTTACAGATGCTGATGTTGCATTTATTTCTAATGCGCTAATTGATACGTATCCAGGACCAGCTGATAATGTTGGATTCTTTGGTAGTTTTGACAGAAGAGTAAGTAGTTCTAATTATTGGAGTGATAGTATGCTTTTAGAGGCATTCAACCTACTTTTAGACAATAAAAACCCATCTGCAGAAGAAGGTCAAAAATACGTTTTAACTTACGTTATTTACAACGGCTCTACTACTAACGAAAGTATGAGTTTAATAAAAACTGGAGGCGAGTGGGTCGTTAATAATTAGTTTTAACATTCGCTTTAAATAAATTAAAAACCGCCTCAATAGAGGTGGTTTTTTTTCCTAAAAAATTATTAGTATTATGAGAAAGTCTGCTTTATTATTTTTTATAGTTGCATTTAATTTTAGCTGCAGTTCTGGCGGGGATGATTCTCCATCACCAAATCCAGATCCCGATCCAACACCAAATGGCGTGTCAGTAGCAGTAAATGATAATTTCACAACCTCAGAAGATTCAGCTCTTATTATTCAAAACTTATTATCTAACGATACGGTTTTAGATAATGCCAGAATTACTTCTTTTGATGGAACTAGTGCGAATGGTGGGACTATAGTTGACAATAGAAATAACACTTATACCTATACTCCAACAACTGCTTTTGTAGGAGAAGATACGTTTACTTATACCATTTGCGATCGAGATACTCCGGCAGATTGTTCTACAGCAACAGTAACCGTAACAGTTACTGATGAAGGAAACCCTACGGCAGAAAATGACGCTATTAATGTATTAGAAAATAGTACTAGAGTAATTACTACTCTTTTGGATAACGACTCAGCCATTGATAATGCCGTATTAACTTCTGTAGATAATACTGGGACTCTAGGTGCAGTAGTTTTAAATACAGATGGCACTGTTAGTTACACACCGCAAACCGGTTTTAAAGGGTCAGACTCATTTACTTATACTATTTGTGATGATGATACTCCAAACGCTTCTTGTTCAACAGCAACTGTAAATGTTAGTGTATTACAGGCGCTAAGTTTTAATATTCCATCAGAATTAGTAGATTATTATAGTGGAGTTATCTTTTCTGAGGACTCAGATTTAATGTTTGAGGAATTACAGACTTTAACAATTTCTAAGCATACAACAATATTATCGTATGCACAAAGACACCAGTATTTATACAATGCAGATGCCGATTTAGACAATCCAGATAATGTTATTTTAATGTATACAGGTGAAAGTAGATATTGGGAAGAGTATACTTCTGGTACAAACCCGTATTCACCTCAAACATTTAATACAGAACATATATATCCGCAATCGTTGTTAAGTTCTACTGATGCCGTAACAGATTTACATCATTTACGATCTGCAGATGCATCTATAAACAGTGATAGAAGTAATCATCCTTTTATTGATGGTAGTGGTGCTAATAGAACAATTGATGGAAAATGGTATCCAGGAGACGATTGGAGAGGTGATGTCGCTAGAATGGTGATGTATTTAAATATTAGATATGGTGAAACTTTTGATAAAGTTGGTGGGTTAGATTTGTTTATAAAATGGAATTTAGATGATCCAGTTTCAGACTTTGAGAAGCAACGTAATAATGTTATAGAAGGGGCCCAAGGCAATAGAAACCCGTTTATAGATAACCCTTATTTAGCTACATTAATTTGGGGAGGAACTGCTGCTCAAAATACATGGAATTAGTATAGAAAAGGTTATAGTTATCAAAAACCGCTTCATTTGAAGCGGTTTTTTTATATATACATATTGCTTCACAATTTAAAATAGATGAGTATTTATTTAATTACTACATTTGTAATTCAATAAAAATTAAAAAAATTATTCGATGTATAATACTGTCATAACAATTCATTCCTATTGGGCCTATGTAGTCCTTATAGTTTTACTAATAGCTGTAATAAATGCCATATACAAAAGCGTTGCAGGTAAAGAATACGAAGCTAGAGATTTTAGAATTTCACTGTTTACTTTAATCGTATCGCATATTCAATTGCTTATTGGTTTTGTACTGTATTTTGTGTCTCCAAGATTTGATTTGTGGAGCGAGTTAGGAGGAAAAGTAATGAGTAATTCATTAGCAAGGTTATACCTTGTAGAGCATCCTTTTGTAAATATTATTGCTGTTACTTTAATAACTATTGGTTATTCAAAACATAAAAAGAAGTTAACTTCACAATCTAAATTGAAAATAATAGCTATTTTTTATACCATAGCGTTGGTGTTATTTTTATCGCGTATTCCTTGGAGCACTTGGATGGGATAATAGTTAAAAGATTAAAATTTATAGTATGGCCTATCAGAAATTTAAATTCTGGTAGGCCTATTTAATTTCTTTAATTACATAAACATACACAGGAAAATGGTCGCTATAGCCTCCTGTAAATCCTTCATATCCCCAACTTCTATAAGGATATCCTTTGTATTGTCCACTTTTTTGAGTTAAATAGGATGCGTTAAAAATGCCTGCTTTAAAAAACTTGTAGGTAGAAAAGTCTTTATCGACCCACGGTTCTGTCATCATTATTTGGTCAAATAAACTCCATGAATCTCTGTAAGCAGTTGTTCCCAAGCCATTTCTATAGAAATTCTCATAGGGGTTATATAGTCCTTTAAATCGTACTTTAGTCTTCTTTCTTTTGGTTTTTAATACATCTTTGACGCTCGGACTTGTTGGGTCATCATTTAAATCGCCCATGATAAAAACCTTAGCATACGGATCTATAATTTGAAGTGAATCAACCATATGCTTAGTAAGCTTTGCTGCTGCAATCCGTTTAGGATTACTGTTGATGCCTCCGCGTCTTGAAGGCCAATGGTTAACAATAATATGAATAAGATCTCCATCTAATTGTCCACTCACTAATAACTGATCTCTAGTAAAAACACGTTTTCTGTTATCATCATAAATCTTTAATTCATGACTACTTGAGGAAATTGGAATAAAAAGATTTTTTTGGTATAACAGAGCGACATCAATACCACGAATATCAGGTGACGGATATTGAATAATCCCATAATCCTTTTTATATAACAAAGAATCATTTATAAGAGTTTCTAAAACTTCTCTGTTCTCAACTTCTGAGACTCCAATAAGGGCAGGCGTATTATGGGTGTCTGTAAAACCAATATCAGCAATCACTTTTGCCATATTGTGAATCTTCTCTTTATAAACTTTAGAACGATTGGTTTTAAGTTCCATAATAGGACTAGACTCATCAAACTTAGTAGGGTCATTAATAGTATCGAACAAGTTTTCCAAATTATAGAATGCTACTGTATGTATTTTATAGGTTTTTTTGGCTTGAGCTTTTATGGGAGATAAAGAGCTTAGCAAAAGGAGAACCATAATACACTTTAATAGTTTCATGAATAGCGGATAAGATTAACACTATTTTTATTACAAAATATAATTAAAAATAATATAATTTGTAATAAAAATATTAATTTGTGACATATAAAAAATCTTTTTAACAAGAATAAGGGGTGTAAATACAAAATTAAACATGAAAAGTAGGTTGTTTATTTTTTTGTGGGTTACTTTATTTACAGGTGCAACTTTTGCACAAGAAACACTAATAAAAGGGAGTGTAAAAGATGCTATTTCTTTTGAACCTCTTCAAGATGTTACTGTTACTATTGAAAGCACTGAACAGACTACTAAAACCAATGCTTTAGGAGAGTTTTTGTTTTCTTCTAATATTCCATTAGGCGAACAAGTTTTAAGGATAGACAAAGACGGATTTATTAGTAAAAGATATCCTATAACGGTTAATGAATTTAAAACGGTAAATATTACCGATATGACTTTGGAATATGATAATGTTGCGGCGCAAAACTTATTTACTATTACATTATCGGATGATGAATTGGATAATGACGAAAATGGATTAGGTAATATTTCTGGGTTATTGCAAGCGTCTCTTGATGTTTTTCAACGTACTGCAGCTTTTGAGTTTAGTTCGTCTTTTTTTAAAATACGAGGGTTAGATTCTGAAAATAGTTCCATTTTGATTAATGGTATAGACATGAACAAAATTTATAATGGTCGTCCACAATGGAGTAATTGGGGTGGATTGAATGATGTCTTACGAAATCAGGATCTTACTTTTGGATTACAGCCATCCAGTTATCAATTTGGAGGTATTTTAGGCACAAACAATATCAATGTAAGGGCATCAAAAATGTCTCCTGGAGGACGGGTCACGTATTCAAATAGTAATAGAAGTTATGCCAATAGATTTATGGCAACGTATGCTTCAGGGTTATTGAAATCAGATTGGGCGTATACGGTGTCTCTTGGCAGGCGCTGGGGTAACGAAGGGTATCAGGATGCGACGTTATATGAAGCTAATTCGTTATTTGTTTCTGTTGAAAAAGTTTTTAATGATACCCATAGTTTGAATTTTACAGGCATATACGCGCCTAACCGAAGAGGAAAGTCGTCTCCTAATACGCAAGAGGTTTATGATTTAAAAGGAATAAAATATAATGAATATTGGGGTTGGCAAGAGGGTAACAAACGAAACTCACGGATTAAAGAAGTGGTTGAACCTATTTTAATGTTAAACCATTATTGGACTATAAATAGTAAAACAACTTTAAATACCAATATCGGTTATCAGTTTGGGAAATTTGGAAATAGTCGATTAGCTTATGGAGGAGCAACTCGTGTCGTAACTGCTGACGGTCAGGAATCGTTTGAAAGTGGCGGACGAAATCCAAGTCCTTCATATTATCAAAAACTACCGAGTTATTTTGAACGTAATTTCCCTGATGATTTAGAATTTGCTTACGGTGCCCAACAAGCTTTTTTAAATGATGGACAAATTAATTGGCAAAGTATGTATGATGCCAATATGATTAATGCGACTCAAGGGAAAAATTCGACCTATATGCTATATGAAGATAGGGTAGATGATAAACAGTTAACCGTAAATTCTATCTTAAATGCTGAATGGAATGAGCATATATTAGTTGATGCATCCATAAATTATAAGAAACTAAAGTCTGAAAATTTTGCAGAGGTTTTAGATCTTTTAGGGGGAACAGGCTTTTTAAATGTAGATAGTTTTGACGGGGTACAGTTCAATTTAAAAAACCAAAATACTATTGCTGGTGAAGGAGATACATACGGATATCATTATAATATGTTGGCTAATGTGCTTTCTGCATTCGCTCAAATGCAATTCAACTACAATAAAACCGATTTTTATGTTTCAACAAGTTTAACCAATACTCAATACCAACGCGAAGGATTATTTCAAACGGAAACTTTTGCCGATAATTCTTTTGGAAAAGGTGAAAAATTATCTTTTTTAGGGATAGCAACCAAAGCGGGTTTCACTTATAAACTAACAGGAAAACACGTGTTTAATGTTAATGCAGGCTATATTACTAAAGCGCCATCTATACGAAATAGTTATACCAACTCGAGGTCAAATCATAATATTGTTCCTAATATTTCCGAAGAAAAAATAAGCACGGTTGATGTTAATTATATTTTTAGATCGCCGACTATTAAAGCAAAACTTACAGGCTTTTATACGCAACTAAAAAATGCTAATGAAATTTCATTTTTCTTTGCTGACGGAATTGGTAATATCATCGCCGATTCGGGGACACAACAATCGGGAACTGATGACACCGAATTTATTCAAGAAATTTTGCAAGGCATCAATAAAAACCATTTAGGTGCTGAGTTTGGTGTGGAATTTCAGGTGATACCCACGATAAAGCTAAAAGGAGCAGGATCTTTTGGGCAATACACTTATGCTAATAATCCAGATTTGTATCTGTCTTCCGATAGATTTGAGAATGTGTATTTAGGGAAATCCTATTTAAAGAATTACAAACTGGCTACGGGTCCACAGCAAGCATATTCAGTAGGGTTTGAATATAGAGACCCCGACTATTGGTGGTTTGGTGCTACGGTAAATTTTTTCAAGAATACGTATGTGGACATAAGTCCGCTAACACGAACTAATAATTTTTATACGGATGTTGATGGCTTACCTTTTATTGATTATGATGAAAATTTAGCCAAAACATTATTAAAACAAGAACGCTTTGATGATTATATGGTGGTTAATTTAATTGGTGGAAAATCTTGGAAAATAAAGCAATATTACATTGGGTTTTTTGCAAGTGTGAACAACCTGTTAGATGAAGTTTATAAAACAGGCGGATTTGAACAAGGAAGAAATGCGAATTACAGACAATTAAGAGACGATCAAGCTTTAGATAAACCTGTTTTTGGTTCTAAATATTGGTACGGTAGAGGGACTAATTATTTTATGAATGTATATGTTAGATTTTAAGAATTAGAAAATATGAAGGCTAGATTTTTAAGTATTTTGGTTAGTATCGTGTTTATGTTGTCTTGCGTGAATGACGACGATTACAGCATACCAACTCCAAAAGATGGAGATAACATAACAATTCCAGCAAATCAATTAACCACCTTTAAAACCTTATATTCAAGATATGCGCAAGCAGTTGCAAATGGCAATGCGATAGCTATTATTGATGAAGAGGAAGATTTATACGTGGAAGGCTATGTGATATCCAGCGATCAAGCGGGTAATTTCTTTAAAGAACTCATCATTCAAAATAAAGTAGATGATAGTAATCCGGACGACGACCCAAGACTTGGTATACGAGTAGATGTTAATGTAGGAAGTTTATCTGATACCTATGAGTTTGGAAGAAAAGTGTATATAAAATTGAATGGCTTAACCATAGGCGAATCTAATGGTGTGTTAACGCTTGCCAAAGGTGAAGACCAAAATTTGGAACAAATACAGGAATTTGAATACAGAAAGATACTTATTAGAACGTCTGAAGTTGCTGAAATTAAACCTAAAGTAGCCTCTTTGATGGATTTAACTGAAGCAGACCAAAACACGTTAATTCAATTAAATAATATGCAACTTAATAGGTTTGAGCTTGGCGCAACCTATGCCAGTGAATCCTTTGATGAATTTGATGGTTTTAGACTGTTGGAAAGTTGCGATTCTGGGATATCTATTTTCTTGCAGACAAGTACATATGCAGATTTTAAATCGCTGATTGTACCACAAGGGAAGGGTAGTGTTACAGGTATATTTAGTAGAGATTTTGGTGATGATTTTAATGTGTTCATCATCAATAGTGCAGCAGCTATAAATTTTGAAAGTAATGAACGCTGTGACCCTATGGAATTAAATTGTGGGTTAGCCACGACATTAGGCTCGGCAAATTTGTTAACAGAAGATTTTGAATCTCAAAAAAATAATAAACCTATAGAAATTGATGGTTGGACCAATTATATTGAAGAAGGAAGTGAAGCATGGGAAGCCTATTCGTCAACATCATCTAATGCATCGTTAGGGCGATCGGCTAGATTTCAATCGGCAAGCTCTGGTGATGAAAGTAACATAGGTTGGCTCATAACACCAGCAATTGATTTAGATGCTCATCAAGGTGTGACATTGCGTTTTAAAACCTCTAATAGTTTGGCCGATAGTAGTTTTATGGAGGTTTTATATTCGCTTGATTGGGATGGTACCGAAGCTAACATAACATCGGCAACATGGGGCGTGCTTTCTGCTGCTTATGTGGTAAAAGATGCCGATTCTTTTGTGCCTTGGTTTAACTCTGGTAGTGTCGATTTATCCTGTGCTTCAGGCACTATGTATATAGCCTTTAAATATACGGGTAGCGGACAAGATAATTTTGATGGCGTTTATGAATTGGATGATATTAGTATTGATTATGTGCCTTAAGCTTTTTTTAATGGTTAAAGTTCTTCTTTAGACCATTGAGCTCTTTTTGCTAAATCAGGGTGGTTAGGAATATAAGAGAGCCCTTTTGTATATATTCTATAAGAAGATTGATATTTATTTTTGTAATAGTAATAATTACCGGCTTTAAGATATAAATCGGCAATTAAAACCTTATTGACGTTATCAACTAAATTATTGTCATCCACAAGAGATTCAAATTTTTTTAAGTAATCTGTACCCGTTTCAATTTTTTTACTTTGGAAATTTATTAAAGCAATGTTACCATAAAAGTGTGCTAAGCTTATATTATAGCGGTTATTGGATTTTAAAAATGTATACTTTTCACTCATTTCAAGAAAAGATTCCAAAGAACTCAAATCATACATAGAAAGCATAACCTTTTTGAAGCAAGCATATTCTATAACTTGTTCTGCTGTTTTGCTTTTTGGATTTAAAAGTAAAATTTCATCACAATAATCCAATGCTTTATCTAATTCTTCATCGGTAGCTGCAGCTCTAGCTAAGTAATCATATAAAAATTCTATTGTTTCGTTTTTTACTTTTTCAGTTTGAATAGTTTTAAATTTCTCTATTGCTTGCTCAATAAACACATTATTAGTGTCATCATGTTCAATCATTTTAAAAAGTAAAGATTTTACATTACTAATGCTATAATCTTCGGGATAATTTGAAATGGCTAGCAATTCAATTAAATAGTCTATGTCATCTATCTTATTAAATTCTAATTCATTGACTTTTGTAAACATTATACTCTTGAGGATGGGTTTAATAAGAGGTGATGAATAGAAAACTTTAGATTTTCTTAAATTATTCAAAGCATTGTCGTAATCTGAATCGTTTAATTTAGTTAATCCATTGTTGTAATATTGCATGCCTATTAAAGCTTTTTTATCAATAAACTCCTTCCCGTAATAATAATCTTCATAAAATTTTATATAACCCTTATCGAGCACTTCTTCTAGGGTCACTAGTTTATAGGCAATTAACTCATCTATAATTTTTTTCACTTCAGACTCTTTAGGAATTGTAAAACCATAAGCACCAGGAACAGTAGTCTCTAAATATATTTTATAGGTATCTGGATAGGCAATTAAAAAAACGTGTGAAGGGGTTTCTTTTACATGATAAGGGATATCTAACTCATCAAAGGTAAAAGCATATAGTGCGGAAGCTGTTACACAGTTGTATGTTCCATTATTTAAAATATCAGTAAAATAGGAATCTAAAACATATTTCTTAAAAAACCTACTATGTATTTCGTCATATATTTCTTTGACTCTTCTTTTTTCTTTTTTAGCTTTATCTTCTTTTAATGGAAAAGTTTTAATTAGAGATAATATTTCTTGTTTATATTTTTTAACGGTTTCATGATTCATCGATGAATCAATAGCAAATAAGCTTTCTAAAAAACTATAATTTAAAGAATCTTTTTTGTACGAATTAAAAATGTCTTTTTCAAAAGAAGACGAATATGTTTGTCCATGAAAATTAAAAATGGTTAATAATGTAATTACCAAAATTATTATTTTGCTTTTTTTCATGAAAAGACTAGTTCTATATATTAAATAACTAAATTAATTAATTTATAGGAAAAATAACATGTTAATCTATTTTTTTATTTTGATTCTTTGCTAAAAAAACAAATTTACTTCTTAAAGATAGCATACACGGGAAAATGGTCGCTATAACCGCCTTTGTATTTTTTACCAACATAGGTTCTAAAAGGAGTACCTTTAAATTTACCATTAAAAAGTTTTAAAAAATCTTCGTCAAAAATATTGGCCGTATCAAATTCTAATTTGTCGGGGGTACTTTCAAAAAAATTAGTTGAGATGATAATTTGATCAAATAAATTCCATTGGCGGTTATAGTTAGTCGTTCCTCTATTAAAAGACCGTAAGGTGTCCATGGCATTGTATAAGTTAGATTCGTGGACTAAATGTTTAATGCTATTGCTAGAAGGATCATCGTTAAAATCACCCACAACAATAATTTTGGCGTTAGGGTCATCTAATCGTAAGCTATTAATTACCTCAATAACTTTGTTAGAAGAAGCCATGCGTTTAGGCTCGGTTTCTTTTTCGCCTTCTCGTCTGGACGACCAATGATTTACTATCACATGAATATCTTCGTCTTCAAGCACCCCAGAAACCAATAAGATATCTCGCGTATAATCAGGTGTTCCATCATCATCAACCAAATGAATTCTAAAGGTTTCAGAATGTGTTACTTGAAAACAGGTACTGTCATAAAGCAACGCAACGTCTATTCCGCGTTCGTCTAACGAATCGTAATGCACAAAACCATAATTGCACTCACTTAAATGTTTGGATGCTAACAGATCTTTTAAAACCGTGTCATTCTCTACTTCCGCTAAACCAACAATGGCCGGGTGTTTACCGGTCTCTTGCAATCCTATATTCGAAATGGCAAAACCTAATTTCCTCAGTTTGTTTTCATAGCGCTTATGGGTCCATTTTTTTACCGAAGTTGGTAAAAAGTCATTATCATTTGTTTGTTGATCATCTTGGAGGTCAAACAGGTTTTCAAGATTATAAAATGCTACGGTATGTAAGTTGGAAGTTTTTGTAGGTTTTTCTAAAAAGTCAGCCATGATTTAAAAATATCGTCAAAAATATAAAAATTAAAACGGATGCAATTGCGTAACTTTGCATATAAATTTTTTTATGTTAGAGAAGAAAGATATTGCTTTAGAAAGAGCCGTTTTAATAGGGGTTGTTACTAAAGATCAGGATGAAGATAAATCTAAAGAATATTTAGATGAACTAGAGTTTTTGACATTTACGGCTGGTGGATATGCCGTAAAACGCTTTACTCAAAGGATGGATATGCCCAATCCTAAAACCTTTATGGGAACAGGAAAAATTGAGGAAATCAAGAAATATATTGATGAAAACGACATTGGCACTGCTATTTTTGATGATGAATTGTCATCGGCACAAGAGCGAAATATTAGTAAGATTCTTAATTGTAAGGTGCTAGACAGAACCAATTTAATTCTCGATATTTTTGCACAACGTGCTCAAACCAGTTATGCAAGAACTCAAGTAGAGTTGGCGCAATGTGAATATTTATTACCTCGTTTACGTGGTATGTGGACGCATCTTGAACGCCAAAAAGGAGGGATTGGAATGCGCGGACCTGGTGAAACAGAAATTGAAACCGATAGGCGTATTGTGCGCGATAAAATAGCTTTGCTTAAGGAACGTATTAAAACGATTGATAAGCAAATGTCTGTTCAGCGAGGTAATCGTGGTGCTATGGTTAGAGTTGCTTTAGTTGGTTATACTAATGTTGGTAAATCTACCTTAATGAATGTGATAAGTAAAAGTGAGGTATTTGCCGAAAACAAATTGTTTGCTACATTGGATACCACGGTTAGAAAAGTAGTGATTAAAAATCTGCCTTTTCTGCTATCTGATACTGTAGGTTTTATTAGAAAATTGCCTACACAACTGGTTGAAAGTTTTAAAAGTACCTTGGATGAAGTGAGGGAAGCAGATTTATTACTTCATATTGTTGATATTTCACATCCTAACTTTGAAGAGCATATAGACTCCGTCAATAAGATTTTAGGAGAAATAAAAAGCTCTGATAAGCCAACCATTATGGTATTCAATAAAATTGATTCCTATTCAGCAGAGCCTTTAGATGAGGATGATTTAGAAACTGAGCGAACAAAGAGTCATTATTCATTGGATGAATGGAAACAAACTTGGATGAGTAAACTTGGCAATAATGCATTGTTTATTTCGGCATTAAATAAAGAAAATTTAGAGGATTTTAAAAAACGTGTGTACGAAGAAGTGAGACAAATTCATATCACACGATTTCCATACAATCATTTTCTGTATCCGGATTATGATGAAAATCAAGCATAAAAAAAGCGCTTCTTTCAAAGAAGCGCTTTTTTGTATTTATAGACTGTAGTATTAAAATTTATAACTTAAACCAACTGTGTAATACGTTTGTAATTTATTATCTACGTTATCAAACGTTGGCTCAGTTTGAGTAGGAACTGCTAACGGGTCAAACTGCCCTAAAGCATAATTTAAAGCTTCTTGTTTATTACTTCTTAAACCAAAATCAAAACCTACACCAATCATTTTCCATAAGGTATATCCAAAGGAGTTTGTCCAAGTAAAGTTAGACAAGTCACTGCTTTTATAACTTTGGAATGTAGAAAAGTTACTTTTAAAGTTTATGGCACCAATTTGTCTTGTGTAATCTGCAACAATTTTAGCTCCTAATGATGACTCAAAAACAGTATCATTATTACTAAAAACAAAATTGTAGTTTAATGGATGAATAACGACAATTAAATTTTTTATTGGTGTCCAAGTAGCACCAACACCAAGATCTAAATAGCCCGGATCATTAAAATTATTTAATAGTGTGGTTCTGTATTCCATTAATCCAGAAACCGCAAATGCTTTAGTAATATTTCTACCATATAACGATGACATGTTAAACACATCTGTTGTAGGCTTAAAGCTTTTATCATCGGTAGTAATATCTTTGTTGTCTAATTTTACCCAATTTAAATTGGTAGTCAATGAGTTTCTCCAAAAAAACTTTTCCTCAATTAAATTAGCATAACCATTAAAAGTAATTCCAATATTTCCAGATGCGTTATTTGGTGCTCCTTGCGAGTACCAGTTATTAAAATTAGAGATGTTACCACCAATGGTTCCAAAGGCACCAACTCTCCAGCCTGGAAGTGCATCTATTTGCGCTTGTAGAGCGTTAGCTTCGGCTTGTAAAGCATGAGCTGCAGCTTGCTTTTCAGATTTTTGAGCTTGTAACTCTTCTTTAGTTTGTGCATTTGCCGTTACTATTCCTAAAAGGAAAATGGCTAAAAAAAATAATTTTCTATTCATGTTTGTAGGTTTTTTCCAAAAATATTAAATTCTAATTTTATTTCAGAGTCTAATAATTAAAATTTATAGTTTAAGCCAAGAATCCAATATGATTGAAGTTTATTACTAATAGTATCAAACGTTGGCTCAGGATCTCCACTTGTTGCATCATAATTAATAGCATTAAACTTTAAGGCTTCCTGTTTGTTACTTCTCAATCCAAAGTCAAAACCAACTCCTATCATTTTCCACAAAGTGTAACCGAAAGAGTTGTTCCAAGTCCAGTTTGATAAATCTGAACTCTTGTAACTTTGGAACATAGATAAATTAGTTTTGAAACTAATTTCCTTTATTTGTCTGGTATAATCTATAAGTATTTTTGCACCATAAGATGATTGAAAAATGGCATCTGATTTACTAAATACTAAGTTGTAGTTTAATGGATGAATAACAATAACAAGGTCTTTAATTGGTGTTAAAGTTGCTCCAATACCAGCATCGAGATATCCAGGATTATTAAAGTCGTTTAAAATAGTTGTTCTGTATTCGCCTAAGCCAGAAAGCGCAAATGTTTCACTTAATTTTTGTCCATATAACGAAGATATATTGAAAACATCTGTAGCTTCGCGCCATCTTTTATTATCATTCGGATTGTCTTTATCATCAAACTTAACCCAAGACAAATGCATATTTCCTGCATTTCTCCAAAAGAAGGATTCTGTATCAAGATTAGCAAAAGCATTAATGGTAAAACCAACATTACCAGACTTGTTGTTAGGTGCTTTTTGAGCATACCAGTTATTAAAGCTAGAAACGCTTCCTCCAACAGTTCCAAAAGCTCCTTTTTTCCAACCTGGAAAGGCATCAATTTTACCTTGAGTGGCATTAACACGATCTTGAGCGACTTTAAGAGAGTCTTTTTGTCCAGCAAGTGTTGCTTTTAGCTCTTCTAAAGTTTGAGAAAAACTTAATGATGTAGTTAAAAATAATGCTAAAATTAAAAGTGATTTCTTATTCATTTGTTAATGAAAATTAATTTTTTAACGCGCAAAGATAAAACATAAAAAGTAATTAACTAGTGAAGAATGTATTACTTGTTTTTATACAACGGCACAGAAGAACAGGCTTCTCCATACATGATAGATTTAGCCACTGGTTTAAGTTTGTTGGCTAACATAATATAAGCATTTTGAGGCACTGGTTTTTTAGAACAACCTTTAATAATAACAGGTTTGTCTTTGAATTCTGAAACATCTAAAGGGTTTAAAACATCTTGGTAAATTGAGGTTTCAAGTAGCTCTAGGCTACCAATAATTATTTTTTTAGCAAAAGGCTCTAAGTGAATACTGATTAAAATAAATGCCCAAGCAGGAATAATGGCATCACTGCTGCAGGTTAGCGCTACATAAGTATCTTTTAATTGAGACCAGTCATATTGCGTCACTTGGTTTCTAAAGTCCTTCTCACGAAGCACAAATCCTTCGAATAACCAGTCTTTAATATCAAACAGAACGCGTTTGCCTTCAGGATAATAGTCTTCAAGGTTGACAGTAATTAATTTGCTATTCGCTACGCGATTAATGATTTCGTCTTGCATTTTAATAAAATGAATTAAAGCATCCCTAATTCAAGCTTTGCTTCTTCACTCATCAACTCATGTGTCCAAGGCGGATCAAAGGTAATTTCTACTTCGGCACTTTTTACAGCGTCAAGTGATTTGATTTTTTCTTCAACTTCAAGTGGTAAAGTTTCTGCAACAGGACAATTAGGTGTTGTTAAGGTCATTAAGATTTTAACATCATAATCTTCATTAACGAAAACATCATAAATCAATCCTAATTCATAGATGTCTACGGGAATTTCGGGGTCATAAATTGTTTTTAAAACGCCTACTATTTTCTCTCCTAATTCTGTGGTATTTATTGTTGGTTCACTCATCTTTATAAACTTATTTAAGTTGTGTTTGGTATGCTATGGCATACATTTTTAACTGTTTTATCATACTTACTAAACCATTAGCTCTAGTTGGCGATAAATGTTCTTTTAATCCTATTTTCTCTATAAAGTCCATATCGGCATCAATAATATCTTTAGGATGCTGATTTGAAAATACTCTAATTAAAATAGCAATAATTCCTTTGGTTATAATAGCATCACTATCGGCTGTAAACTGTATTTTGTCATCATTCATTTCAGCATGTACCCAAACTTTACTTTGGCAACCTTTTATAATATTACTATCGGTTTTATATTGGTCGTCAATTAATGGTAAATCTTTCCCTAAATCAATCATATATTGATAGCGTTCCTCCCAGTCTTCAAACATTGAGAACTCATCAATAATTTCATTTTGTATGTCTTCAATAGTCATAATCATCATTTTAAACAAAAATACAATAAGTAATGTTGCTATTCAATATTTTCTGAAATTGATAGGATTTCTTTAACAAGAGGTTCGATTTCTTTAGGTGGATGTCCATGATCGAAACTTGCTGTCTCATAGGTGGTTCCGTTGATTGTTATTTTTAAGTTTGCAATTGCAGCTCCATCAAAAAAGCGATTTTCAGTAGGCGCTTTTAAATTAGGGATATTTTCAAGATCAACCGTTTTAAGAGTGTTTATAATATTCTCCCAAGCGTTGTCACTACAGGTTTTAATAATTGGTTTTGTATTACGTTTATTAATGACTGTAATTTCTTTTTTATTTATGGTTATGAGTTTGTAAAAACCTCTTGAAAGGGCAGAGTATTCAAAAGCAATATTAGTGTTTTTTTGCTTTTTAACCATTGTTAAAACAACATCGGAATTACTAATTAATTCTATAATAGAATCATTGCGTTTTATATGATTGATTGTTGATAGAACCTCAAGGAATTTTGATTCAATTTTATTGTTGTCCTCGGAGCAAAACATTTTTGTACTTGCTAAAGGACTAAATGAAAGATTGGATGAATGATATGAGTAATTTCCAAAAAAACGATTGCAACCAGAGAAACCATTTACTTTTTGTTCTGTGTCAACAAAGTTTAATTCCAAGTTGTATTTTGTAACATCTTCATTACGCAGTGTTTTTACAATGTATTCGCCATTAAGCATGACCTGTGAATTTTGTTGTTTCTGATTTAAATTAGATGCAATCTTAGTGCTATTACAATTATTTAAAGTAAGGAAACTTAATAATATTAAAATAATTTTCATACTTATGTTTTTACATTAAAAAACTACAAAAAGAAGGCCAAGATTTTAAGCCAACATCATATTAGCCTTTTTAACTGCTGTAACTAAAGAATCAATTTCCTCTTTTGTGTTATAAAAAGCGAAGGAGGCTCTAACGGTTCCAGGTATTTTAAAGTAATCCATAATGGGTTGCGCACAATGATGCCCTGTTCTTACAGCAATTCCCATTTTGTCTAAAATGGTTCCAACATCATAGGGATGAATGCCCTCAAGATTAAATGAAATAACGGATGCTTTATGTTTAGACGTTCCATGAATTTTCAGACCATCTATCTCAAGAAGTTTTTCGGTAGCGTATTCTAGTAGCTCATGTTCATGGGCTGAAATAGATTCGAAACCTATAGCATTCATATAATCTATAGCAGCTCCAAAAGCAATACCGCCACAAATATTTGGGGTGCCAGCTTCAAATTTATGAGGTAAATCTGTATAGGTTGTTTTTTCGAACGTCACCTCAGCAATCATTTCTCCACCACCTTGATACGGTGGTAATTTGTTAAGCCATTCTTCTTTTCCGTAAAGCATGCCAACACCTGTTGGACCACACATTTTATGAGCGGAAGCCACATAAAAATCTGCATCTAAAGCTTGAACATCTGGGATTATATGCGGGCATGCCTGTGCACCATCAATTAAAACAGCTGCACCAACGTGATGTGCTTTTTCAATAATAGTTTCTATAGGATTAATGGTTCCAAGAGCGTTTGATACATGATTTACAAAAACCAGTTTCGTATTTTTAGAGAGTAGGTTGTCGTATTCAGAAAGTATCAATTCGCCTTCTAAGTTCATAGGAATCACTTTTAAAATGGCTCCCGTGCGTTCGCATAACATTTGCCAAGGCACAATATTACTGTGGTGTTCTAGGGCAGAAACAATAATTTCGTCGCCTTTTTTTAAGATGGAAGAAAAACCGTTTGCTACTAAATTAATACTGTGTGTTGTGCCTGATGTGAATATAATTTCATGTATAAACTTAGCGTTAAAATGCGCTTGAATTTTTTGTCTTGCTTGCTCGTATTTGTCTGTTGCTTCTTGACTTAACGTGTGTACGCCACGATGAATATTAGCATTATAATTTGAATAATAATCAACTATAACATCTATTACTTGTTGTGGTGTTTGCGAGGTGGCTGCATTATCAAAATACACCAAAGGTTTGCCATTGACTTTTCGAGAAAGTATGGGGAAGTCTTTTCGAATGGTTTCTACGTTGAACATAGCGTTGTGTTTAGCCCCGATAGCAGCGATATCCTTTTTTGCTTTTTTCGGCAAAAAAGATAAAGCGTATAGCGGGAAATAGCTTCAAAAAAATAAAAATTTAGTTCTTATTTGTTGCTTTCTGCTTGCGCAAGAATTACAAATCAAATCCGATATTAACGCCCAGTTTGTTAGCTATAATTTTGGTAATGCGTTGTTTTATTTCTGGTATTTTAACCGAATTCAAAACGTTGTTACTAAAGGCGTACATAAGTAAGGCCTTAGCTTCCTTTTGTGGGATTCCGCGCGAACGTAAATAAAACATGGCACTTTCATCTAACTGACCAATAGTACAACCGTGAGAACATTTTACATCATCGGCAAAAATCTCTAGTTGAGGCTTCGTATTGATGGTTGCTTTATCACTAACTAAAATGTTTTTATTGGATTGAAAGGCATTGGTTTTTTGAGCAATTTTATCGACAATAATTTTACCGTTGAAAACTCCCGTAGAATTTTCGCCAAAAACACCTTTGTAATCTTGATGACTTTCACAGTTAGGCTCCATATGGTGAACCAACGTATTGTGGTCTACATGCTGTTTGTCGCCAATAATTGTAATTCCTTTTAGTGTAGAATTAATACGTTCACCTTGTTGCGAGAAATTAAGATTATTTCGAGTTAATTTTCCGCCAAATGAAAATGTATGAACCGAACAAATACTTTCTTGCTTTTGCTTGATATATGTATTATCAATTAAAGACGCATTTTGATTATCGTTTTGAATTTTATAATAATCTACAATAGCACGTTTGTTTATAAAAAGTTCTGAAACGCTATTGGTTAGCACAGGATTATCATTTAAACTTTGATGACGTTCGATAATTTGCACATGAGAATTCTCATCGACCACAATTAAATTACGTGGTTGTAACATGATTGCCGATTCATTTCCTGTTGAAAAATGGATGATTTGAATAGGCTTAGCCACCATTTTATTTTTTGGAATATGAATATAGGCACCTTCACTTGAAAACGCTGTATTTAAAGATGTTAAACTTTCTTGTTTAGCAATCTTATTAAAATAATTTTCAATTAAAATACGGTATTTTGGTTTTGATAATGCCGATGACATCAAACAAATATCCATACCATCGTGTGTGGTTTGAGATAGGTGTGATGAATATTTTCCATCGATAAAGACAATTTTATAAGAATCTATATCATGAATGAAATATTTTTTTACATCATTATATTCAATAGCATTTTCCTGTTTAGGGAATACACTAAAGTCGTTTTTTAAAAGACTATTTAATGAAGTGTATTTCCAAGACTCTTCTTTTTTTGAAGGAAAGCCTTGTTCTTGAAAATTTTTAATAGCGTTGGTTCTAATAGAGTGTAAATAAGAATCTTCGTCTAGATGATTTTCAAAAGCCCAGAAGGATGATATTAGTTTTTCTTTTAAATCCATTTGCTTTTTTTTAAGCGTTCACTTCTTCTTTAATCCAATCGTATCCTTTTGCTTCTAACTCGTGAGCTAGTTCTTTGGTTCCGGATTTTACAATTTTACCGTTATGTAATACATGTACAAAATCTGGTACGATATAATCTAATAAACGTTGGTAATGCGTAATGACTAATACAGCGTTGTCTTTACTTTTTAGTTTGTTAACACCATTAGCAACAATGCGTAGCGCATCAATATCAAGACCAGAATCTGTTTCATCAAGGATAGCTAACTTGGGTTCTAGCATTGCCATTTGAAATATTTCATTACGCTTTTTCTCGCCTCCAGAAAACCCTTCGTTTAATGAGCGCGATAAAAACTTTCTGTCCATTTCCAACAGCTCTGCTTTTTCACGAATTAGTTTCAACATGTCTTTTGCAGGCATGTCTTCAAGTCCTTTAGCTTTACGAGACTCATTGATAGCTGTTTTTATGAAATTGGTTACTGACACACCTGGTATTTCAACTGGATATTGAAAGGACAAAAAGATACCTTTGTGGGCACGATCTTCGGCAGCTAATTCTTCAATATCTTCACCTTCAAAAAGAATGGTTCCTTTAGTAACTTCATAGTCTTCTTTGCCTGCAATAACCGATGCTAATGTGCTTTTTCCAGAGCCGTTAGGGCCCATAATAGCATGAACTTCACCTGGATTTATTTCCAGATTTATACCTTTTAAAATCGATTTATCTTCAACACTTGCGTGTAGATTATTAATTTTTAACATTGTTTTTATTTTATATGAACGCTAATTCTAAATTCTTTGTTTTTTAAAGTTGTACAGATGTCTTTATTATCCAACAGACCCTTCTAAACTTATTTCTAATAATTTTTGAGCTTCTACAGCAAACTCCATTGGGAGTTTATTAAGAACTTCTTTACTAAAACCATTTACAATTAAGGCAATGGCCTTTTCTGTATCGATACCACGTTGGTTACAATAAAAAATTTGGTCTTCACCAATTTTACTGGTTGTAGCTTCATGTTCTATTCTAGCGGTTTTGTTTTTTGCTTCTATGTATGGGAATGTGTGAGCACCACAGTCATTACCCATAAGCAAACTATCACATTGCGAAAAGTTTCTTGCATTTTCAGCACGTGCATGAACTTGCACTAAACCGCGATAACTATTTTGTGATTTACCTGCCGAAATACCTTTTGAAATAATGGTAGATCTCGTGTTTTTACCTAAGTGAACCATTTTAGTACCTGTATCAGCTTGTTGGTGATTGTTGGTTACAGCAATTGAATAGAATTCACCAACAGAGTTATCGCCTTTTAATACACAACTTGGATACTTCCAAGTAACGGCACTTCCTGTTTCTACCTGAGTCCAAGAAATTTTTGCATTTTTCTCACATAACCCACGTTTAGTCACAAAATTATAGACACCACCTTTACCTTCAGAATTTCCTGGATACCAGTTTTGAACGGTGCTGTATTTTATTTCGGCATCATCTAATGCTATTAATTCTACAACGGCTGCGTGTAACTGATTTTCATCTCTACTAGGCGCGGTACACCCTTCCAGATAGCTTACATAACTACCTTTATCTGCAATAACAAGGGTTCTTTCAAATTGACCAGTTCCTGCTTGATTAATTCTGAAGTACGTAGACAATTCCATTGGGCATTTGACGCCTTTTGGCACATAACAAAAAGAACCGTCACTAAATACGGCGCTATTTAAAGCGGCATAAAAGTTGTCTTTTTGCGGAACAACAGTTCCAATATATTTTTTTACTAATTCAGGGTGTTCTTTGATAGCTTCGCTAATCGAGCAAAATATAATACCTTTTTCGGCTAAGGTTTTTTTAAATGTTGTAGCAACAGAAACCGAATCAACAACGACATCCATAGCAACCCCACTCAATTTTTTTGTTCATCCAATGAAATTCCTAGTTTAGCAAAGGTTGCTAATAATTCAGGATCAACTTCATCAAGACTATTGTACTTTGGTTTTTTGTTTGGAGCCGAGTAATAAGATATGGCTTGAAAATCTGGCTTTACGTATTTAACATTGGCCCAATCTGGCTCAACCATTTTTCCCAAGCACGAAATGATTCAATTCTCCAATCAGTCATCCATTGAGGTTCTTCTTTTTTGAGAGAAATCGCTCTTACAATATCTTCATTTAAACCAATAGGAAACGTATCAGATTCTATATCCGTATAAAATCCATATTCGTACTCTTTGGTTTTAAGTTCTTCTCTTAAATCGTCTTCAGTATATTTACTCATTGTATTTGTTGTTCAATATGATTGTTTTATAGCGAAAAAGACTCGCCACAACCACAAGTTCTGTTTGCATTTGGGTTGTTAAAAACAAACCCCGTTCCGTTAAGTCCACCTGAATATTCAAGCGTGGTACCTATAAGGTATAAAAAGCTTTTCTTGTCTACAATAATTTTCACATCATTATCTACAAAAACTTTATCGCCTTCATGATTCTCTTTATCAAACTTTAAATCGTAAGATAAACCAGAACAACCGCCACTTTTTACACCAACACGTACATAATCAGAAGCTGGATTATAACCGTCTTCTTGCATAAGTTCAATGACTTTTTTCTTAGCTGTATCTGAAACTTTAATCATATTTATTATATGGGTTTCACCCCTTTAATGTTAATTTTTATTGATTGATAAATGAAATTTTTAATACTATTATCCTCTTTTTTTTATTAAGAAGGTTTCTAAATAGAGTACAAATATACAATATAAGTCATGGATTTCAATACATACTAACATTATATTAGTAAATGCATTTATAGGTTTTTCTTATGGAATTATAAAGGATAGATTATTGATCAATTTTACAAATAAGCTTCTTATTTTTGCAGGATGATAGAAGATAAAAACCAACAGCGAACACAGTTAAGTGATTTAGGTGAATTTGAACTTATTGATCATTTAACAAAGAATTTTAAAATAAACCATAAGTCAACCATCAAAGGTATTGGTGATGATGCAGCTGTTTTAGATTTTAAAAACAAAAAAATTGTTGTTACGACAGATTTGTTAGTTGAAGGCGTGCACTTTGATTTAAGTTATATGCCTTTAAAGCATTTAGGCTATAAAGCAGTTATAGTTAATTTGTCCGATGTTTATGCCATGAATGCAACACCAACTCAAATTACAGTCTCAGTTGCTGTCTCAAATAGATTTCCGTTAGAAGCTTTAGAAGAATTGTATGCTGGTATAGAAACGGCTGCATCAATTTATAATATTGACGTTGTTGGAGGAGACACAACTTCATCAACAAAAGGTTTGTTAATTTCAGTTACTGCCATTGGTATTGTTAAAGATGACAATGAAGTGTATAGAAGTGGTGCTAAACCAAATGATTTATTGGTTGTAACAGGAGATTTGGGAGGAGCTTACATGGGCTTGCAGGTTTTAGAAAGAGAAAAAGAAGTTTATAAAGTAAACCCTAATAATCAACCAGATTTAGAACCTTACACCTATATTATTGAGCGTCAATTAAAACCTGAAGCAAGAAAAGATATTGTTAAGTTGCTAAAAGACTTAGAGGTAAAACCAACGTCGATGATTGACATTAGTGATGGTTTGTCTTCAGAGATTATTCACTTGTGTAAGCAAAGCAATGTAGGTTGTGATTTGTTTGAAGAAAAAATTCCATTAGATCCTACTGTAATTTCAACCTGTGAGGAATTTAATATTGATAGTACTACGGTTGCTTTAAATGGAGGAGAAGATTATGAATTGTTGTTTACTATATCGCAAGACGATTTCCCTAAAATAAAAGCCAATCCTAATTTAACAGTTATTGGTTTTATAAAAGAAAAAGAGGCTGGGTTGCATCTTGTAACAAGAGCAGAAACAAGAATTCCTATTAAGGCTCAAGGATGGAAAAATTTTAGTGCCTAAAAACTAATAAGTCATTAAAAACTATTTTCTCTTTTGATTTTTCTTTACGTTTATTATGAATTCGTTCTAAAACATCATTGATTTCTTTAAACTTAGGAGAAAGTTCAATTAAAGAGCCATTTCCGTTAGTAGTTAACTGTTTTTTACAATTTTTACAGGTGTACTCTTTGACATGATAGGTGACATTTCTGGTTATACGATAATCGTGACCAAATACCTTACATTGAATGTGTTTCATAAAAAAACGTTTGCTTTTTAAATTAATAACTTTTGGAGAGCTCCTAAGTTATAAAAACGTTTTTGATGATTAAAGCAGTGTATTGTTAAATCGATGAAGTGATCAATTTCTCCTTTGAACGTTCCAGCCTGGAGTTATGAATGCGCTCTAAAATGGCATTTATTTCTTTAAACTTGGGTGTAAGTTCTGTGAGATGGCCATTACTGTTAGTTGTCAATTGTTTTTTGCAATGCGTACAAGTGTATTCTTTAACAAAGTAGGTAACTTTTTTAGATACTACAAAATCATGACCAAACAGATTGCAATACATGGTTGGTATGAATGCTGGTTTATTTGTAGTTTTTTTCATGTGCATTTGGTTTATTTAGGATATAAATATAGAAAAAAAAAA
>TARA_R110002050_G_scaffold161176_1_pt1 | contig 26104 bp, 15 predicted proteins | sample TARA_R110002050 | Tara Oceans TARA_R110002050 (sample SAMEA4396988) | marine metagenome | biome: Polar Biome; feature: [DCM] deep chlorophyll maximum layer (ENVO:01000326); material: water (ENVO:00002006), including particulate matter (ENVO:01000060) such as... | depth 25 m
GCTGGTTACGAAGGATTAAACTTAATAAATAAAACAAATGCAGTCAAATGAAAATTGCGTCGGTGGTGAGGATTGGTGTGATTTGGATTGAATTGTAGGATTGCTCAACCGTTGGTATATAGGAAAAACGCAGGATAATCCCGGTCAGGACCAAAATAAGAAACAAAAGTGCGCAGATATCGCCTAAACCAAAAGTTCGACTAAATGCTACTGCCCTTTCATCAGTTTGCTTTGGATACAAATGCAGTGCAAACTTCTCAATACTGGAATAAGTCTCTTCAGTTGAAGGCTTTATACCCATGATAAATGATATAAACAAAGATGTATTGTGAAACAGTGTCAAATATATGCAGAGAATATCTTATTACATCTGAAAAATAGATTATTCATAATCGGCCCCTGTCAAACTGTTCAAAACCGAATCCTGCCATTTTCGTAATTCAGCGTACATTTCTTTCACTATTTCGGGATGCTCATCGGCCAGGGTTCTTTCTTCTCCCGGACCATTCTTAATGTCATACAGTTCAAAGCCTTTCTCATTTGGCGTCCTTCCCTCCACGACCAGTTTGAACTGATCTTTCATCATGGCACGTTCGCCTGAATATAATCAAAACACCTGAAATCGACACGCAAAATATTACTGAACCGAAGTGATGGTTATCTTTCATTTAACAACGACATCCCATACTTTGGCCATGCGCGAATGGCCTTCGGGGCCTTCCACCCAAAGCACAACCACATATTTACCGGGCCGATCGTAGCGATGCACCGGGTGTTGCTCGGTTGAAGTATTCCCATCGCCAAAATCCCATTTCCAAGAGGTGATGTTGCCATACGATTCATCGGTGAAAGCCACCAAACGCCTGGCCATATCGGTCACCAAAAACGACCACTTCGCCTCAACCGGGTGGCGAAAATGCTTTTCGAGCGGCATCAGCTCAAAAACCAAGCTGAACGACGCATTGCCGTACATGGTGTGCTCTTTCGACAGGTTCCAGAAACCGTTGTTATTTTCTTCCTCCACATCGTCATAATCAATCACCGCCCAACACAAGCCAATCTTTTTATTTTCATATAAAACCGATTCAACAGCGCGAGCCGGATCGTTCCCGGCATAATCAAAAGGAGTCACCCAAAATTCGAGCGTGAGTTTTCCTGATTCGCCCGGTTTAAAATCGTAACTGTACGCAGCATTGGCATAAGGTAGTTCTTTAATCCAGGGCTGGCTTCCCCATACGAGGGTCCAGTCTTTCCCTTCGCCCGGGGTGAAGATATGGTAGTTCTGCGCGTGTACCCCGTGAAAAGAGAACCAGGCTTCCATCGGATCCATGTCCTCGTTCGGATGAAAGCGGTCGATGAACGGTCCACCCGAAAGGTCACCATCGACAATCAGTTCGAAGGTGTCGTTGTGCAAGTCGGGCCGTGAAAAGTCCCAGTAATCGTCGTAGGCTTCATACAGAAAATAGAGGCGGTTCATTCCTTTCACCCAGCCTATTTTCACGCTCACCTCCAGGTTTTCGGGATTGGCTGCGTCATGTTTGCGACTGTCATCCCAAAGCTGATCCATTCCCACGGTATAATCATCGGGTACCAAAGCCCAATCGTCCGCATTTCCATCGATACCCGGAATCCGGTTGGCCGGAAACTGAAATACTTTGTAGCCCCGATTTTCCTGTGCCTGAATCACCAGCGTCAACAGCAGCCCGAAAGCTAAAAGGAAAAAAAATCTCATACGAATAGCTTTTTTTGAAGTATATGAATGCAAGTGTTAGCGCAAAACTTTAGTTTCCGCTTTGCCCGAACAAGTCTCTATGTTTGTAATGCGCCCTTCTAAAACGAAAGCATAAGTCCAAAAAAGGTAGGTCGATTAGCATACTTTCACCATCTCAATCCCTAATATCTGACTCAATTTTTCAATTTTATCAGCAATATGTCCTACACCAATGGCACAGTGGTGTGCCGGTCCTTGCTTCGACCACTGATTCATAAATTCTTTAGCGCCAATTGGGAATTTATACCGGCTGTTGGTATTTCCGATTTCAAGTACTGGTCCGGCAACCGAATCGCCCTCTGCGACCAATAGAAATACGCCATCTTTGCCCTCAACCACCGACAACAGTGTAACCGCCCCATGTTTTACTGTCATCTGGATGGAAAGGCCTTTGCCCGGTTTTCCGTGATAAATGGGGAGTGGCACCAATTTTACTGATCCTTCGGCGATGACAAAATGGGCCGGTCCGTCGTGCCCAAGGTAAACCACATCGTCTTTGAAATCCATCAGGTAGAATTCGGAGAACGAACCGCCTGCGCCAAATTCAGCCATTATCTTCATGGCCTGGGCATTTTTAACCTCACATTCGCCGGCTACCGGAATATTTTTTCCTGTAAGCAAAGTATTTCCGGCAATAACAGAAGTGACAATGTTTTCATATTCGCTCCCGGCTTCGCCTTCATAATAATAAGCCATTGAACCAAGCTTGCGATTTTCGACCAATTTATCGAGGGCAACCGAAGTTTGTGCGGCACGTTCAATTTCAAAAGTTTCACATTCGGGCAACACATTAAAGGTGGTATAAAATTCCTCAATTTTTGCCTTAACTTCAGTTTCGCTTGCCTGATCTCGATACTTTTTCAGCTCACACATTTCCAGCATTTCAATGTGAGTGCCGAATACAGCGCTTTGTTTTGTCAGGTCGGTATAAACATCCAACATTCCACCGTAATAATGCCCCAACACACCCAGCCGATTGTTACGCATCGCAGCAGCCACACGTGCAGCTTCTGTCCAGGCTTCAATCTCGCGCCAGGCTTCTTCGTCCTGAAGGTATCCGGTCACAAAATCGTACTGAATTCCGGCACGGTTGAATACGCTGGCAATTTCGGGGACTGAGCAGGCCTGGCAATGTTCCAGCCACACGCCGGTCATTTTTCCACGGTCGCCTAATTTGTTAAAAGCTTTATAATCCAATTGCGGTACCGGTTGCAGGTTTAGGATTACGACAGGTACTTTCACTTTTTGCGCTACCGGTAATACAGTGGAAGACAATGCGTAAGTGGAAACATACAGAAATACAACTTCCACATCGTTTGATTTCAGAAAGTCGGCAGCAGTGCGCGCTTTTACGGGGTTGTCAACCATTCCGGCATCAATAACCTCCACATGAAAACTTTGAATTTTCTGCTTAATCTGAGCCTGATAATTTTTCAGGTTTTCCAGTAATCCCTCAAACTGATCCCAATAGGTATCGAGGCCAATTCCGAATAATCCAACTTTTGTCATTCCAATATTTTTACTATCATTTTTTTTACAAGTACAACTCTTGTTTTAAACTTAATTAATTGAAATTTCCACTTCTGCCGCCAATTGATCTGTAAGATTTCGAAGATAATTCGTAAAATACTCCCGATTAACGAAACCTTCATCACTGAGTTCCCAGCAGGCAACGGCATAATAGACAAGCGGTTTATTGTTTTCAATTCTCAATTTCGCCAAAAAAGTATTCGTTAATTGACCTGTTTTTGGAGCTTCCATGTACCCCAAATACAAATCACGGGGCATAATAAGTGCTAGTCCAAGCGACCATTCCTTTTCGTAGGTTTGTTTGTCGTGAGTGTAAAGAACCACGTATTTATCGTTTCCTTCGAATGTAGAAAGTGGCATTTCTGTATTTATATTTACTAGTCCAACCACCAGCTCTTCATCTCCCTGAAGTCCTGAAAATTTAACAGAATTCTGGTAACCATACATTCCAGGCCAGATGCTGGTGTTTTCTTCCACTTGATATTCTCTGTTTTCAGTTTTCCAGTTCGAGTACTGGTAATTTAAAACAGAACGTACCGGTCCTTCGGTCATAATCTTAAAACTTGTTTTTTCTACATTATTTACCGTGTCTCCTGCAATAATTCCAAGGCGCATAAGTTCATCGCCTGCCTTTAATCCAAAACCACCTATTCCCACTGAATTGCCAACAGATAGAATATCACGTCCCCATTCTTCCATCACATGGTAATTATCCACAGTAGCACCCTTTTCGTCAAGACCGACATTTTCGGGTGATATGGCTGGAATTTTCTTTCCAAATACGTCTTTGGCATTCCTTCCATCCAGGTAATGTCTGAATCCAACCTTATCGTTTTCCCAGGTTGGACCATCGGTTTGGTATCTTTGAAAACCAAGAGCCCACGGTATTTGCCTGGCAGTTAGCACTTCATTGAGCGCCGGTTTTACCGGAATGTCTTCGGCCATGCGTTTTCCAAAACGCACGCTTGTTCTTACCTGAAAGTCAGTTTTTTTATTTACCCATTCCAAACGATATTTACTCTCCGTTTTAGCAGCCAGATCAGCAACAAAAAACAGCTCATCCCATATTTTATCGCCATTCAGATCATCGAGCTGAACAGGAATAGTATCTCCTTTTGATGAGATAATCAACGGAAATACTTCTCCTTGAGGAATTTCGGATAATTGAGACCGTTCAATTGAAATTGCTTTGTCCGTTAAATCAATCGATGAATTATTAGTTAGGGTAAGTTCAATTTTACCTGAATCTGTTTGGCACTGTATAAAAAGCAGAACTAAAAATGTAAACAGGCTAAGCCTTAAAAATAGTTGTATCATGATTGTTTTATTTGGTTTATTCATTTTTTATTCGAAAATCGACTATGATCTTCCGGAATCTGATCACCAATTAATTCCAGTAATTCAATCGCATTTAAACACCATTGCGCTGTATTGTTTGTAGAAACTCCTTCCACTTCGTAAACCGGTTCTAATATTTCTGGTATGTCTATAAGTTTCACCTCAGAATTTGTATAATCTCGTTCACGCTCGCTCTTTCTGAGAAAATCATTCCATGCCTTTTCTGCCCAGTCAACTTTTCCTGTGGTTTTTGCATAGTAAGCAGGGAGTCTTGCATACCATAAATCAGGATCGCCAAGTTTAACACGTTTCCCAAATTCCTTTTCAATGGTTTCAAGGGGTTGTCCATACAGTTTGCAGAACTGCAACCAAAGTTTATCCCATTTCTTATTATCAAGAAGTGGAGTTAATTCGAATGCCACTTCCGGACCTCCCATTAAAACAGATAAATGAGAGTACCCAATATCATTTTTATCCAGCTGATATAGTTTATATGTAGAAGGATCGTAACCCATTGCCGCGCCCTTTCCAGAAAAAAGACCGTAAGGCATATCGGATAAACATTTTACCCCTGTAAGAATTCGGTCTCTGTAAGATTCATCTCCTGTTCGTTCCCATTCTGTCATCCAGTTCCCCACAAGCGCCAGCCAATCTGGTCCCATTCGGGCATGTGTTGGATATTCACTTTTATCCAATATCAAACGTAAGGGATCAAGTTCACCAATGGCTTTGTTGGAGGCTTCCACTGAAGCGTGCATTAGATCACCGGTTCGTTCATCGCTGGTTAAATAATAATAGAAGCGACTTAACGCAGCCTGTGAAATTCGAACTTCTTTTGATCCGCAGCCCCAGTGACGTACATTATGCCTGGACCCTAATCCCTCAAAACGCCCCAAATGGTATACATCTACTTCGCCTGTATGACGGGTCATTGCTTCTGCCATTCGAAAAATATCTTCGCTGCCCGATCTTAAAAAGGAATACCATAACCACATATTGGGTACTAACTCACTATTATCCCAGGCAAATCCACCCACATCATATTTCCAAACGTGCCGGTCTTTGTCGTATGCGTGCATAACATCTCCGTAGTCCCAGTATCCGTACCAATTTCGTTGTTCTACCTCTAGCTGATAATAATTAAATGCATTATCCAGTTGATTCTCTATCCACTGTTTCCCTTTTGTACTTCTATCGGGTAAACTCCAGGTTCCGAAAACAGGAATACTGTGTATATATTCCGGCGATGCCATTAGTAAAGGAGGATTGTTACCTAAATCAACAAGAGAATTTAGTGTTTCAACAGTGGGTACATTTGAGGAAGCAAACAACAAAATCTCGCTGGTTCTTCCTACCCCGGTTGGTGTACTAAATCCGGGCTGAACATCTTCGTAACTGGCTTCAAGTGTATGTCCCCAGGCAAGCGTATCGTAGTGCCTCATATCCATTGCCGGACCGTCGGGTGACCATAACCATGCCTTTATTTTAGCATTCTCAGTTCTGGTATCATTTACTTCAAGTGTAGATGGAAAAGACTGCCAGAAATCGCGGATGCAAACCGCCAAGCCTCCGGAGACATCACCTGCAAACACCAATCCATTTGAACGTTTACCAGCTCCCGCATCAATCCAGGCACTTTGATCGTTGGTTCTTTTCTGTACCCGAAAACCATCAGCATTGCCCTGAAATAATTTGAAATCATTCCATGAAGCCCAGTTATCCAGTAGAAGTTGCTCACGTTCAGAAAATGTTTCCCGCTCCGGAATACGTTCCCCTTTTAATTGTTTGGGATACATTTCTTTGTCAGAAAGTTGTCGGCGACCGACCATGGGTTCGATGGGTTCGGACCAAAAACCATTGTTTTCGCCAGCAAAGCGCACATGTCGGTTATAAAGTTCTTCATTCATTGGAATATCAAAAGCGACCCCCAATCCACAAATAAAATCTTTCTTTTGGTCGCCATCGTATAAAATGGTGTGAACTATTTTTACCGCTTGTTGGCCGGAATAGAAATACATTCGTATAATAAATGGCAAGAAACTTCTGTCCCCTAAAGCTGAAATATGATTTCCTTCAATTTTAACAACAGACCGAACAGGCCCAGACTGTTCCACTGTCACTTCTTCAATTTTGCCAATAAACTTTTCTTTTTTCGGCTGTGCTCCAAACTCTTTAGCAGGGCCATTTTGAAGGATACAAACCAATTCACCACCCGAAGAAATTTCTTGATTATCAATTTTCAAGGAACTTATGATTTTATTTCCCTGACGCGGAATGTCACATTGTAAAACTCCGGTATTAATATGCACAGATTCGTCAGATTCAGTTACTCGAATTTTCGCGGATGCAATATCAGCCTTCCCGGTCGGTTGAAGTTGGAAAGTCGAACCAGACTCAGGCTCTACAACAGTGCTCAAACCTACCCATTTAATGGAACCATCAGGCCAGTAAGCCAGCGGCCAGGACTGCACCATCATAAAATTGCTACTGGAATCTTTTAATATATAATCACTATCAGGCAGAACTTCTCCTTGTTTGAAAGGTACTCCCCAGCTAACTCCAGTTGCCATTGTGGGTGTTTTCGCTCCAAGCCATTTAAGTTGAACGGGCGGTTCATTTTGGGCATTGACCTCTTGGTTTATCAGACAATTCAATAAGGTTAAGTGGAGGATAACAATTAGCAACTTCCAACAACAAAAGAGATTAGAAAACTTTTGCAACATAATATGCGTATTAATTTTAAAATTATTTTTCTCCCGACATGTCAGTTTAATACTATTTAATTGTTACCGCTTATTTTCAATACTTCAGTCTAATCTATCTCAAATGCAGCATTGGGAGTAATTACCATCTTTACATCCGCCACGTTGGCAATATGATAATCATCGCGGAATTCCTTTCGACCATAATATCCAAATTTCTTTAGATAATACTCTCTTGGCTTGATCTCTGTTTCACCAATTCTGGACAGTTCATTCATCAATTCCTTCTCGAGTTTAACCTGTATTTCGGCAAATTCTTTTTCGTTCACCAGGTTATTTAATTGGTTGGGATCTTTTTTATTATCAAATAACATGGATGGCCCAACGGGTGTCTTAACATAGGTATAGTCAGCGGTTCTTACCGCCCGGTATTCATCCGAAGGATATGCAATACCAAAGGGACTAACATTCATATAGAGCGCTGCCCGATCTGGTTCCTGATCCGGATTATTTATTATTCCTGATAAATCATACCCTTCGATACTTTCGGGAATATTGATATTACACAGTGAAAGTAATGATGGAAGTATATCGGGTGTAGTAATTGCAGCATCAGCGGTTTTGCCTTTGCTTTTATCCATGCCAGGATAAGAGATCAGAAATGGAATATTAGCCGATTCGGAATATGGCTGATGTTTCATAAATGGCCGGAAGCCGTGCGCCCCCATCATCTCGCCATGATCGGAAGTAAATACAATGACTGAGTTATTGTAAATTCCCAATTCTTTGGTTTTGTCGATGATTTCGCCAATTGCCTTATCGGTGGCTGTACAATGGGCACAATACCCCTGCAACTCTTTATACGCCCATTCCTTCATATCATCAGGAACATTATCGGGTAATTTCAACTTTTCTTTGGGATACATGGCCATAAACTCTTCCGGCGCAGTATTATGTGGAAAATGAGGTGTGGCAATGGACACAAATAGACAAAATGGCTCTTTACCATTGGCATGCTCCTCCATATAACTTTGAGCTTCATCGGCAATGGCATAGGTTGAATATCCTTCCCAGAACCGAAGAGTAGTATCCTTATTATCGTAATAATGCTCTTTTGGATAATGATGATCACATTCGGAACCTTTCCAGTAATTCCAACCTTGTCGGCGTTCCGGTTTCACAAAGTCCATGCGCCCATGTCCATCCAGATGCCACTTTCCAAGGTATGCGGTTTTATAGCCTGCTTCATTGAAGATTTCTGCCATACACAATTCTTCCGAAGGCAGGTAAAGATCGTTGATGAACATACCAGTTGTTGTTGGGTAACGCCCTGTTAGTAAAGAGGCCCGGTAAGGCGTACAAACCGGTAAAACGGACACCGCATTTGTAAAATTTACCGCTTCTTTGGTAAACTGGTCAAGCTGTGGTGTTTTTACAATATCATTTCCTGCATAGCCCAAAGCAGATGCACGCCACTGATCGGTTAATATGAAAATTACATTGGGCTGTTGTTCTTTTTCTTTTTTGCAGGCTGTTAGTACCAACAGCATCAAAATTACCGGTGCGAGTATTTTATTCATATTTTTCTCCTTTCTTTAATTCTTATTTACGTTTCAGCCATTTTTTAGGCACCGGCACAACACATATATTCATGGATCTATCATCCTCAGATAGCATGGCCGATTGGATTTGAATTTTTGTTCCATCCGGGCTGAATGTAGGATGAACATGATCTTTTGCAGAGCTTTTATGTCCTGCAGAAAGCAATATCATTTCTCTTGTTTTCCTGTCAATCAAATAAAGGTTTCTGTCAAAGTCATCGCCTGTTGCAAACCGGCCATCAGAAGAACCGCTTACATGCCACAGTCCGCTTCCCTTTAGAGTCTGCCCTGCAATTATCATCTCTCTTGTCCTCAAGTTAACAATCCCAAGGCCTGTTGGCTTTTCCCTGGTTCCACATGGTCCCCATTCTGTTTCTTGCCCCGGATTTGCCCCATGAACTCCAGTTGCTTCTTTAGAATTTACCAAAGAGGATTTGGGAATGGTCCGATGCCCCATGATGGCAATGGCAACTTCGTCGCGTCCAACTACGGCTTCATGGGTTACCCATTCGTATTTAGATTCTGGGTATAGAGGCCGCAGTCCTGTTCCGTCAGAGTTGACTACCCAGGTTCGTTGTGGAGCCTTACCTCCTGTTTCCCAACAGAAAATAATTTCGCCTGATTTCCAGGAGTTGCTTTGTACATGACCAATTTGAAATGGGACCGATACCACATATTTAATTTCTCCAGTGTTCACATTCATACCAGCAATTCCGGCAGGTCCAGCTCCCATTTTTCGTGGGCCAAAAGGTTCTTCAATTTTTGTACCTTCGGGTAAGTGCTTTGCTGCTTCATTTTTACCTACCGAAAAGTATACCCACTCTTCATCAGAATCCAATGCCATTTCAGTCTTGGCATTCATTTCTTTTGGCGTGGTACCACAAACTCGCTGATATGAATTTGCTGGTTCAAGCATCCCCTCTTTGCTGTCTGCAAACAGTTTTTCCAGATCAACTTCAATAAGTTGTTGTGATCCATTTTCATTTTCTTCAGCCGGTTTTTTCCAGTAAAACAAGCGCATCGATTTTCTTGCAACACAGAGTGCCCCAGAATAACCTCCTTCAGTAACCTGCACTATATCTCCCGTACTTTCATTTACAGCCATAGCCTCGCCTTTCACTCGGTCTGAACGAAAGATGAGCCATTCTCCATCAGAAGTCCATTGATTATGCGTTGGATATATCTTAGAGTCTCCTGCCGGTGTACTCGTTAAAAAAACAAGATCCACACCCGTTACCGGATCTTTTACTATTTTCTTTTCAGATGGGAAACGTGTACCAATCTGCCCCTGACAAGTCATATAAGTCAGTAGACAAACAACTTGGCATAAAAGCATTTTAATCATTATGGGTTTCATTTTAATCCAGTTTAATTATTTAATTCTGATATTTTAAAATTTGCAAAGCGTGATGAGCGGGTAAACATCAAACGAAGTCCAATCCTTCCCTCTTCAATTATGGGTAGATCAGAATTGACAAAATGGCAGTAATAAGTCTGCTCTGAATTCACTATCCTCATATAGATGTCTCTATCCTTTTTTATTACGGTAATTTTATGAGGAACACCCGGGGCAAACAAACCATCAGGATAATAGTCAGGTTTCAGGTCGGAGCCTTTCAGTCCTGTTTTATTAGGCATATACCGACGTGCTCGGATATATTGTTCGCGCTCATCTCCCTGGTTTGGGAAAGCGGCGTAACTGATATGATAAGCATTCATATGGTCGAAATACATGCGCATGGCCGGTACCTGCCGAAGCGTTTTCCATTCTACAATATCCTTTCTGTATGGCTCTTCTCCGCTTCCTGTTGCCTGTATATAAAGGATATTTACACAACGACTTTCAAAATCCAGCCGGGTAAAATCAAACTCAATTTTTACATCCCCCTTAAAAGATTCTTTGGTCCAAAGCACCATATGGTGGGCATCGTTCATGAATTTAGGCCCTGATGTGAGCTGCATCCCCTTTTCGGAGTTACTAACCGATGCGATTTCACCATCCAGAAACCATTGTTTTGTCCAGTCACCGGTGCATGAATCATAAAAGACCTCTTGCCAGTTGTCTTCCAACACATTTTCGAAAGCTTTTTTCTCCTCACTATTATTCTGTTGGGCAAGGCATGCGGTAGATAAAACAAGCATCAGAAACAAGCACAAAACATATGATATTCTCTCCATGTCAACTTTATTAAGGGTGAATTATTCTGATTTAATGATGGTCTCTTACACCATCTTCATCTATATAAAAAATAGCGGCATCAGTCTCTACTTTTTCTTTATAAAACAAGAGCGCACTGTCGTTCATCTTTATGGTATGATTCTTAATTAAACGATATACTTCTGCTCCGGCATAAATAAAAGGACCATAGCCATGACCGGCTGCTATATTTACAGGACGGTAATAATAGAATGCAGGATCGAAACCCATTCCGGTACCCACGCAGGTTCCTTCAATTTCACCACGTTCATTTACCTTGGTGGTCACACCATGCCAGCCAAGCATGGTTTGCGATCCATAGGCCAGCATATCAATCCAACCTTCATTTATCGCCTTGGCCATGCAGTACACATAAATGGCACTTGCCGATGTTTCAAGGTACGAATCGTTTCGGTCTAAAAGCTGGTGCCACAACCCTTCACTGGATTGCAATGCACATAATCCCTGGATATGAGCCTGCAACAAAGCCAGTACTTTTTCGCGCCCGGGATAACCTTCGGGAATAGCATCCAACACTTCCACCTTGGTAAGCAGTGCCCAACCATTAGCCCGTCCCCAGTGAAAAGCCGGATGAAGATTCATTGCCTCTACCCAACCATGGCGGTAAAGTCCCTTTTCGGGCATAAACATACGGTCGGCAAACTGCATAATTTGTTTTATTGCCTCATCGTAGTACTTTGTTTCGCCCGTGAGTTTCCCCATATTGGCAATGGCCGGAACACCCATAAACATATCGTCTAGCCAAATTGTATTTCGTTGTGGCCTGTTCCTTGCAAAAGTACCATCGGGCAAGCGGTATTCCTTGTGCATAATCCAGTCGAAATAGCGATCCATAATGGGATGACCATCAAAATCTACTTTATCCATTTTTGCCTTTATCATTGCTGAGCACATGGCTCCGGCATCATCCAACGCTTCGGGACGCAAAAGCTGGCGCATCTGTGGATCGGCCTTTTTATTGTCTTCAGGAAGGTGCGGTTCAAAATAGGGAGCAACTTCTGATAAAAACTGAAAACGATCAGCAACATAATTTTTGTAACGACCATCGCCTGTAATTTTTGAAGCACTAAGCATGGAAGAGTAGGTTACTCCCCACATATAGTTAGTGATGCTAAAAGTCCCCTGTTTGATGATGGAATTTTTGTCAATCTTTTTGTAATCGGTAATCGGCTCTTTTGTGTTTTTGTCTATTACTCCTGTTGGTGTTGTTTCCTCCAGGTAATGAAGCACACGGTCGATTATTGCTTTGACCGACTCCGGACTAGTTTCCCCGTAGGGCGTTTTGTAGCCAGGTTTTGCCAAGTACAATTTGGTGGCTGCATCTACTTTTTTGGTATCTACATATTGGGCATTTACATTTTCTGATGCAATTCCGAGGTTGCAGATAATGAGTAAAATTAAAATCTTCTTCATATTATGTTGTATTATTTTCAGTTGATATTACTTGTTAAAATCCAAGACCAGTTCTTCATCACCTTTGCTAATTTTAACAATGCCACTATTATATTTTGATTTTAAATACGGACTGTCAAAAACCATATCGGGGGTATAATTTATGGATTTCCCATTCACCATTGGAATTTCATTATTGGCCAGATTGAAATAGAAATTCGTTCCATTTGTGCTTTTATACTTTAGTATGTGAAAGCCGGGTACAACAGTTTTTTCAAGCGTGATGGGATTTTTCATAATGTCCGAAATAAAATCTTCGAGCGTGTTGTGGTGGGTACGTCGCGAGCTCTCAAATATCACCCCTGCATATTTGTCTTTTAAATGTATCAGACTTCTGTCCTTATTCCAGCTGTAACTGTCATCAAATATTTTACTTGTAAGACCAGGCGAGGCATTGTCTTTTAATATTGTCCATCCATCAGCATATTCGCCCATTACAGGTTTTACTGCTAAAAAGGCACCCCCGTTTTCTACAAAAATCCAACCTTCTTTTTCTACAATAGTATCATGCTCATTTCCAAAATAAACACCATATTCCAGATTAGCCCTCGATTTCATCGGGTACCAATCGGGATTTACTACTGTGAAGCCTCTGCTTTGCTGCACAATCATCACATTTTCATCTTGTACACAGCGGGTATATCCGTCGGCGTAGTCCTTATATTCTCCCTCTTCATCTAATATTAAAGGCGTTGGGAATACTCGTGGACCATTTTCTCCTTTAAACGTAATTCCCTGCCAGCGGTTTTGAATGCTTAAATGACTGTGAATTGCCAGTGGATAGTCCATCTGACACCCCATGATATAATCCGGTGTAATCCAACTGTAACGCACAAAGCGTGATTCGGTGTCACACAGCATAGAACGTTCTGTTCCCAGAGGACGAGGCATCATTCCTTCTTCTTCCCCAGGTTGGCGAGAAGTAGAGGCAAATTCATCACGACCTTGACGATCAAGTGCAATTTTCCAGATAATAGGTTTCCACTCATAATCGCTCAATAATTGGGCAAAAAAGTGCGTGCCGGAACTGCCTTCACCACCGCTATAAAAACGAGCAAAACGATACATAGCATCAGCCCAACGTGTACCATCTTTTTCGCGTGTTTTTGCACCTCCTCTAACACCTAGCAATTGTTCCTGCGCCCAGTCGGCCCATACAACATCCAGAAAGTCTTCGGCTTTTTGCTTTAGTTTTTTATCATCACATAAATCGTAAATATCGGTAAGGTAGGATACGGTTACCGCCATATATCCGAATGAAGCCATTTCAAGGAAAAAGCCTTTTTTTGCTCTTTCGGTAAAAAATTCGTCAAAGTACTGTACCCATTCCTTGTAATGGTCGGCGGCTGTATATTCTTTTCCATCCTTATTGTTGGCCCGTCCGTGTGGTCCGCTGATCCTTTCCTTTCCATACATGTGATGAAACCAGTATTCTTCACCTGCTCCTGTGCCGAGGTCAGGATATACACGATCCTTAAAATCTTCCTCGTTCATAAATATCTGAGATGATATCAGGTTACTGACTTTGGCCACAATATCATGGTTTTCACTGCCAACCATCCACCAGGTGCTTTCCCTGGCCAAATGAATATCATTCTTGTATTTAGCCTTTTTCCAAAGCAATTCCAAAAGGGCTTTTTCCGTTTCAGGATATAAACGCCCCGGATAACGATTGCTTTTTGCCCCGAAAGCATAATACATGTGATAGGCAATCTGTTTGAATGCCAAACACCATGTGTCATTTAATCTAAATATCTCTTGTATTCCCGCGTCATTGGTTGTGAATATTTCCAGTAGCTTTTCATTTGTCTTATCCAGGTTTTTACCGAGATACAAATCGGCAAAATAAGGGCAAAAAGCTTCTCTCAAGCCTTCGCCTGTAGCGTTTTCAAAGGCAATCTTAACACGATCTTTTTTTGATTTTGCGGTCTGTTTTATAAATTTAGGTATATCTTTACTATTGTAATTATAATCTGATTGCAATAGAGGCGTTTTAAACTGATTTTGCGAGAATGCTAGTGTAGCAACTAAAATAGCAAGCAGTAATGTTATTCCTTTTTTCATTTTCCTATTTTTTTGGGTTCAGTTATTTTCAAAGCTTTACGAACATCCACATAATCCGACAGTTCACCCATCGAAATTACTTTAAAATCATTCTCTTTCAAGTATGTTACATATTCCTCAAAGAGCTGAGGCTCTAATGTGACCCAAGAGTGTGCATTATCTGGCACTCCATGAAAGGTCATGACTACAATTTCGCCATTTTTCGCACTATCAAATGCTTTGTAAACAGATGCCGTATCTTTGCGACTGCCTGAAAAACTAGGCACCAAAAGTGGATAATCACTCTGTGGTTTGTAGGTTTCCTGACCTCCTATTCGGGAAAAATAATAGCCCTTAGATTCTAAGACGTCAATGTTTTCTTGGTTTCTAAAATAAGCTGGATAAGCAAAACTTCGGGGCCTTTTTAAACCTAAAGATTTACATTTATCTTCTGTATATTCAAGTTCGCTAATAAACTCTTCAGTCGTTATTTTAGTGATATTGGGATGAGAACGGGTATGGTTGCCTATCTCAAATCCCATTTCGCCAAGTTCTTTTATTTGCTCCCAAGTCATGTATTTATTCTTAAGCTCAAAGTCTTGAAATTCACATACAAAAAAGGTGGCATTAAAACCATTTTTCTTTAACAAGGGGGCCACATACGCGTAGTGACTAGCCGATGCATCATCAAAGGTAAAGACAACTAATTTGTCTGGGATCTCTTTTAAGGGCTTATGACAAGCCCCTAAAAGCACTAAGCCTGAGATAAATGCTATTAACTTTGTGTAATTCATCTTTAAACAACTACTTCATTTTATATATCTCGCTACCTGCTAATAAGAAGCATCCTAATCCGTAGTCCTCAAAATCGGGTACAGACTTAAAGGTCACAGGTTGTCCTGAAGAAGGCTGTTCACCAGTACCTTGCACAAAACCTAGAAAGCCATTAGGGTGCATACATTCGTTTACCATAGCGTTCCATGCTTTATAAATCACAGGTTCAAATTTTTCTGCTTCTAACAAGCCATTATTTACCCCCCAAGCCATTCCATAAACGAAAAGAGCAGATCCTGTCAACTCCTTACCTCCATAATTAGTAGGATCATGCAAACTCACATTCCATAAGCCATCTTTACGTCTTAAATGGACTAGTGTCTCACACATTTCTGTAAGGATCTGGCTATATTCTGCTCGAAAAGGAGCATCCTGAGGCATAAACTCAAGGGTACGTACCAAGGCGCCTATGACCCATCCATTACCTCGCGACCAATAGCAGTCTTCACCGTTAGGTTCACTGTAAGGTGTTTTAAAAGAAGCATCACGCCACCACAGGCTATCTTCTGCATTATAAAGTCCACCACCTACTTCATTTTTCATGTTGAGATAGAGCTTGTGCATCTTATCATAGTAGGCAGAATCGCCAGTAAGTGTACCTAGTTGTGCAAATAGTGGCATAGCCATGTAGGCAGCGTCCACCCAGTTCCAGTTGTCTCCGAATTTACGTCCTTCTACATCACCAGTTTCCATAAACAAGTCTATGGACTTCTTTACATCTTCGATATAATGGGCATTCTTAACTTCATCCAGTTGATAAAGCTCAAAATAGGTTTGACCAGCGAGGTGGTCATTCCACATCTCAACGGTTTCTATTTTCCATTGATGAGCATTTCCCCATTCAGTAAGATAATTTAAAACCTTAGCATCTTTTGTCGTATTATACATAGCCATGGCGCCAGTGGCATAGGCACTCCAGGTCCAGATATTGCTTTTCCACACAATGCCTTTGGGAGGTTGAACTAAATCGACTCCTGGATCGGGAAATTTGTCCATAAAATAGTCATTAGCCTTATTCATATTCTCAATGATAGAGGCTTTACCCGGTATTACTACTGTATCTTTTGGTGTTTGATTACACGCCAAAAGTAAAATGGCTAATGTAAATACACTTAATGTTTTTGTAATGATTCTCAATGTTAAAATATATTATTTAAAATTTCAACAGACTCAAGATCTGCTATTTCCAAAATACTAACTATTCTTACTGATAATGATATACCAAACTCGTTGCACCATTTTTATTCACTTTATAAATTGCCAATGTTGAGGTAGATATTACCTCTACCTTTACTCCCATACAAACTACTATCCCTTTAACTGTTGTTTGAGGTTCTACAGGCATAATGGTAAGAAAATACTCATCATTGTTCTGTGATGGAATTACATTGACATAAGCTCCTTCTAATTGACTACAAATAGATGAAGGTTTCAATGCCTGCAGTTCAGCCAAACTCTTCTCTACATCCCCATCAAAAGAAAAATGATATTTTGCTTTAAAGTCTAACTCTTGGCCTTCCATTGTCAACTGAGGCATTTTTCCACCAAAATAGACAGGAAAATCTTCCTTAAGTAATAAAGTAATTACATCTGCTGATTTTTTATTTATAATAATATTCTCAGGGATAACTACAGAGCTGTATTGTTCGCCCTTAATCCATAGTTTTCCTTGCCTTAAGGTAGCCTCATCCAACATATAAGAAGCTAATAAATCGGCATGAATACCATAAGCCGACATTCCTCCAAAGAGTTGAAGTAGCTTTAGCTCTAAAATATTCCCCTCAGTAGGCCAAATAGAATAAATCGTATTAACTGGATACAATACAGCCACATCCGAAAGGGGAAGATTGTAGGATGTCAATGCTTCAATGTCGTTAGACATATTATTTAATTTAGGCATCATACCCCAGGTTTCATGTTCAGGATATCCTGGTCCAAAATTTCGACTGGCACCAAGCACTCCGGTGTAACCATAGCAGTGGTTAATCCAGATATTTGAAAATGCAGCCATCAGTTGTGCCCAATACTCCGGCACCTCTTCAGTAAACTCCATGGTAGCCCCCCACTGATTGTGGTGTGCCTTTTTGTTCTTTGAAAAACGTGCTAAACTCACACCAAAGCGTGGATAAGCAGCTTTTCTATATTTCTCTTTAATATTACCAGAAAAATAGTTCTCAAAGACACCATCATCCACATATCCAGCATCTACAGCCTCAAGTCCTCTCCAGCGATCTCCTGAGCCATGAAACATATCATCAGCAATATGTTCGTGCCAGATCTGATGTACTCCCATACTCAGTTTTTTACCCCAAAGGGCTTCACACTTCTCCCAACAATCCTTTTCTCCTCCATAGACATAATCCATTAACAGGTTGAAATAATCTTTACGAATACTAAATTCTTTGTGAGAATCGAGATTAAGAGCAAGAGCATATAGATTATCTTTTAGACTATAGCTATATTTACTTTCAAAATCGGTGTATATCTGCTCCGAAACAGTATATTTTCCAAACTCCACATAATAGCCGGGTTCATCCCAAACTATTCCATCCATATCTACACCACTATTTTTATAGTCCACTAACAGTTCGTTAAACACATCATTGTGCTCTTTAGAGTCGTAGGCATACATATTCGTTTCAAAACGTGGAAAAGCAATAACATACCAATCGCCTTCGGGTAGATCTGGCATAGTACCAAATACTTCAAGCTCATGTTCTGCTCTATTGATAAAGAAATGATGCGACGATGTAATGTCTCTAACAGAAGAAGATACAACCGCCCCATCTTTACGTTGATAGGCATACACCTTATCTATTTTAACTGGATTTATCCAAAGAGCCACTTCGGTGAGGATATGTGTGTCCCTACGCTTAGGATATATGTATTTTAAATCATAGCGTCCATCCTGCACTTTTACTTCATTCAATGCATACTGGTTAATAGGTGTTTCGCTCTCTTTCGCAGGTACTTCATATACAGAAGTGCGATATTTAACGATCGGCATCAGAAACTGTGCTTTTGCACCGCATTTTCGAACGATATGTGTTGCGCCAAATCGTGGATCCAATCCTAACACATAACGCATTTCATGCTTTTTGCACAACTCACCTATTTTTCGCGAAGCCTCCTTCACTTCATCATCAAAAAGATGGTAACGAGTAGCCCTCAACATGACGTGAACCTCTTTAAATCCGGCTTGTTTCATATCTAGAATTTCAGTCTCCAGCAAGCTATGATCTTCAATCTGTTTATCCCTTAACAACCAAAATATTTGCGTGTTGGTTGTTGGAACATATTTAGAAGAGACAGAAGGCTGCGCGTTTTCATTCGTAGGACTACAGGAGCCTATTATAAGAGCAACTAAGAATAAAAGGCCAGTTGTGTATGTCTTTATATTGAAAATTTTATTTTTCATCTTTCGAAAAATGTAGATTAAGCTTTTTATTACCTACTTGCATAAGCACTTTCCCACTTTTGTATTCTGATTTCATGTATGGGCTATCGAAAGTCATTGGGTAGGAGTAGTCGATATATTCACCTCCTATTGTAGGTATTTCCATGGTTCCAGCGTTGAATACTATTTCCTTTGCATCTTCGCCACAGCCGGTATAAACTAGTGTATTGTATCCTGGAACCACCATTTTATAAAGTTTCAGGTCGTTATCCAGAATGTCTTCCATAAATGCTTCCAGAGTTGGGTAATCTTCCTTCTGTCCCCCTTCAATAATTACAGGAGAAAAGTGATCTTCCAATTGAATTACTGTATGATCTCTTTCCCAAGTGTATGCATCTTCTTTGATTTTTACAGTGGGTTCATCTTCATGGGAATTAAAATGCTTCTGATTATCCTCACGCTTTGCAATTTGTTCTTTCTCATAAGCTTCATCCCATAGTATTGGTCTAACAGCCGCATAAGCATTACCACTTTCAACAAATATCCATCCAGACTTTTCCTCCATGCGATCCCAGTTTTTGCCCATATAGACACCCATCGGCTTTTCGTATCGATCTTTATATGCAAGATACCAATCTGGATTAATTTGAAACCAGCGTCTTGACTGCTGAGTGATCATGACAGACTTTGACTGCGCGCAGCGGTACATCATCTCCATGTCATATTCACTGTTACGCTCCATGTTATCTGTACTCGTATTCATTCCTATGGTCACAATACGGCAGTCAGGCGATTGAGCAAAGACCATTCCTTGCCAACGGCCAGTAGCACTAAGGTGACTGTGCATGGCGGCGGGATGTTCCATCTGAGAAGAGAGGATATAATCAGGAGTAACATAGCTGTATTTAACAAAGCGAGATTCTGTATCACATATCATCGTGCGCTCGGTTCCCAGTGGACGCGGCCAAACATTTTCTTCCTCTCCAATACCTCTTGAGATGTATTCATAATTCCCTAACCCTTGTCGGTCAAGAGCTGTCTGAAATACCAATTCTGGAAGATGGTAATCATTAACCAAAGACCAATAATGCCAAACCAAACCATTAGCAGGGCCACCCAAGTAAAAGTGCATATAATCACTCATACGCCCATTACCTACCTTATTATGGTTACGCACTTTGATGCCGCCACGAGAGCCTGATATTTGCTCTTGTGCCCAGTCCGCCCATATTAAATCCGTGAACTGACTGAGTGTCTTCTTAAGTTCGGCATCTCCACCACAAGTATAAACCAAATCCACAAAATTAAGGGTGTGTGCCATATAGCCTCCAGAACTTCTTTCAAGGAAAAAGCCTCTTTTTGCACGCTCAATAAAATACTCATTTAGGAATTCCCGCCAGGCGTAATAATGATCTGCCGCATTGTATTCCTTGCCGTCAGACAAGCTAGCACGACCACCTTCTTTACGATCTGCTAGTTTTTTACCTCGATAACCAGGCGAACCATAGTGCAAGGCTCCACCATAACCAAGGTCAGGATATATACGATCCTTATATTCGGGTTCATTCATAAATATTCGCGCAGAAACTAAGTTACATGCCTTTGCATTAATATCATGATTCTCACTACCGTCCATCCACCAAGTACTTTTTTTCGACCAGTGAATATCATTTTTCTCATACGTCCGATCCCATAGAACCGATAGCAACAACTTCTCCACCTCAGGCGATATACGACCAGGGAATTTCTCTGACTTAGAGGAAAAAGTATAATAAAGACGACAAAGGTAGGGTGTCATAAAAAGGGACCAAGGGTCTTCATGTCTATGCTGATCTAACCCCGCCAATATTTTAGCATTTGTTTCTTTTACATTTTTATTCAGATAAAGAGCAGCGAAATAACTTGTCCAAGGTCCGCCAAAATTATCCTGAGTCATCGAGTATTCAAGTGCCTGAGCAATCCTGCTGTCACGAGTGTCACGCTCCTCATTCATCCGCTGAGTAATCGTTTTATCCGTAACTCCAATCACAGTATTCCCTTTAGAAAAAAACACACCGTCAAACCATACCAAAGCATCCTTGGGTAAATCTGCATCGAACCTACACTCCTTTATATTGGAATAGTCAAAGCCCTCCTCAAACTTAAATTCTTTCAAACGAATATTTAATTCCTTCCATTGATTATTAACAAAGCCTTTGATTGTTTTCTTAGCCTGTTTTCCCGACTTATCTATCAAAGAAAGGGTAATACTCTTTACATCTTTAGAACCTTTTACCTTAAAAAATAAATTAAGCGAAAATTGCTTGTCTAAGTTCCAAACATCTCCCCAAAGGCTTGACACAAATCCGAATACTTTTGGATTATTTGCTTTTTCTGCATCATAAACGATACTAAAATCACCAACCTGCTTATCCGCGTGATCTGGCTTAAAACAAAGTGAATTATAATCAATACTCTTTCTTTTCTCCAAGTCATGATTTAAACTCTGCCCATCTTTTGCGATTGTAAATAATCTTGGTGATTCACCCCAAAAGTCAAGTGGTTTATTGTTACTTACAGCACACAATGTTAGTACAAGCAAAATACCTGTAAAAAAGATACTTTTAATTATCATAATGTCGAAATAGTGGTTGTGATATGGTAATGGGAATAAATTATATGTATTAAAAATTACCCATTAAAATGTTCTGCCTTACTGTTTCTGCCTTTGTAAGCATCCTACAAAGTTTTGACAATAAAAAAAATCCTGCTCCCGAAAATAGTTTCAGGAACAGGATTAATATTTTCATAGATTACTGATTATATCCAGGGTTTTGCTGCAATTTAGGATTTGCATCAATAGCAGTCCTTGGAATTGGGAAAAGGTTTCTGAATGATTCAGATGCTTCTTTAAATTCCCAAGCATCAGTAAACTTATCAAAGCGAATTAAATCTCTTCGACGGTGCATCTCAAAAGCCAACTCTCTGCTTCTTTCAAGAAATACATCTTCTAAAGTAACTGATGTTAAAGGAACTGCATTACTTCTCTCTCTAACCTGATTCACCAGTGGCAAGGCTGCTCCAAAGTCACTTTTTCTTGCCAGTGCTTCAGCTTTTATCAATAAAATATCGGCATATCTAAGGAATGCAATATCGTTGCCTGCCAAACCACCCTGTGTATTCGGATCTAATCCCCATTTAATCCACTTAATACCGGCATTCATGGGTTGAAGACGAATACCAGTAGCAGGAATAATAACGTAAGGAACGGGGCCTTCAGGCGATTTCCCTGGTACATATAAATTTGAATTATGATCGGGCACAATTCGTTCTACCATCACTGTTTCACCGTTTCTTGGGTCTTTTAATTCACCCCAAGGCAGAAACATACCTTTTCTTACATCGCCATCTTCATAAACATTATATACTGACGGCCTGGTCCCAAATCCGTTTTGTGGTGTATATGGCAAGCCAAATAATCCACCCTGAATTCCTGGTAGTACTTTCTGAACCAATGGATGCCCTAAACCTCCGGAAATTTCCGGAGTATAGACAGCACCAAAAATAAACTCATCGTTATTTTCGTTATCATACGAGAAATTATCAAAATAATCGGGTAATAATGAATAAGAACCTGATTCAATTACCTTATTGGCATATTCAATAGCTTTATCATTTTGAGCTGTTCCTGTAAATACCTCAGCGTTTATATACGTTGTCGCCAATAAGCCATAAGCTGCTTCTTTGGTTAGCCTTCCATAATAATTAGCAGGGGTTTCAGATTTGGCGGGTAAATTTTCAGCTGCTGCTATTAATTCTGCCACAACAAAATCAAATACTTCTGACCTTGTATTTTGCTCAGGTAAATTTAAGGGATCAACTTTGGGGAGAGTAAAAATAGGTACATTCCCATATAAATCCATAAGGTAGAAATAGGCATATGCCCTTAAAGTTCTCAACTCTGCAATAGGACCAGAGACATCATTTGATCCTGTACTTTCCAAAGATGCAATCAAAGCATTTGATTTCCCTACTATTCCAAAGAACCAGTTATATGTTCCTCCTATATAGGAATGGTTCTCATCCCAGGTATGAAGCATTAAAGTTTCAAAACTACTGTTTTGCCACCACCCCTGTATTTTGCCATGTGTAATTACCTGATCTCCCGATAACTCCATAATCCTATACTGAGCACCCATGCCGGAAAGTTCAGCAAAACTTCTATATATTCCAGACATAGACGCCAATACTTCGCTTTCGTTGGAATAGAATGTTTCTGGAGTATAAATAGAATAGGTATCTTCATCGAGGCTACAACCCGATATTATTAATAGTAAGAAAGTTAATCCTCCGATTAATGTACTTCTTAATTTTATATTTATTTTTTTCATCTTAATTTATTTATAGTTGCTTCGAGAACCATTAAAATGTAATACTGGCACCAATCATAAATGTTCTTGGTCTTGGATAAGATAAATAATCTATACCACCACCTCGAGTGCTCACTTCAGGGTCCCATCCGGTATAATCGGTAAGAACAAATAAGTTTTTACCGGACACATAAAGTCTTGCTTTTTTAATATAATTAATAGCACTTACATCAAAATTGTAACCTAAACTTAAATTGTCTAAACGGAGATAACTTGCATCCTGAATCCATCGCGAAGAAAATTCAGCATTTTGTTGCCTGCTTGCTTCAGTTGTTAATACTGAACGTAAAACATTTACACCCGGTGCTGAAGCAGGATAAGAAAATTCTGCCTCGGTATTGTTATACACATCATTTCCAACTACACCCCGGAAATTTATTGTGGCATCGAATTTTTTATACGCAAATGAGTTATTAAACCCAAAAGTAAAATCAGGTTCTATTTGACCAATAACCACTTCATCTGCTCCAGCTATACCATCTTCATCCAAATAGGTTTCAAGGCCATTTGCATCAAATCCGGTAAACTGTTTCCCATAAAAAGTTCCAAGGGGTAGTCCCGGTTTAATAATTTTAATTCTGTCTTGGTTCGCAACAACACCGGATCCCCTTCCACTTCTAATTTCTTCTCGGGAAAATGTTTCGTTGGAAAGCGAAACAACATTATTTTTATTTGTTGCAAAATTGATATTTGTACGCCAGGTAAAATCAGAACTTTCAAGCACAACAGCACTTAGATTCACTTCAACACCTTTATTGGTTACTTCACCTACATTAGCCCATTGACTTGAAACAACAGAAGGAGCTGCCGTAGAAAAACTAAGTAAAAGATTGTTCGTTGTTTTGTTGTAAATATCTATTGATCCGGAAATCCGTTCATCGAAAAATCCAAAATCTACTCCAATATTTGCTTGTGCAGTTTCTTCCCATTGCAAATCAGGATTTGCAAAATTGGTTGGTATAACAGCAGGAACAGCCTGACCATTTAAAAAATATATTGCTGAACCTGAAATACCCAATTGCTCCATATACAAGTAATTTGGTAATTCCTGGTTACCAGTAATACCATAACCCAACCTTAGTTTCAAGTTACTTACTTTGGTGTCTTTCATAAAACTTTCATCGGCTACATTCCATGCGATAGCTCCCGATGGGAAAGTTCCCCATTTGTTATTTCCACCAAAGCGGCTTGATCCATCTCTTCTTACGGTAGCGGTTAAAAGATACCGATCCATTAACTTATAGTTTACCCTTGCATAGTATGAAGCCAATCTGTTGGCCTGTTTAAAAGAGGTATTGGATAAAATTGTTCCCGATTGCATCAAATTCCATTTGGTTGCTGTTGATACAAATTGATTGGCCTGCGTATAGGTATTCTCGCTTTCAAATCGTTGATATGAATAACCCACCAACGCAGTTAAATGACTGTTTGATGTGATTTGTTTGTCGTAGGTAAAATTCGATTCAGTAAGGACTGTTCCATTTTCAAATTTACTAATGGAGGCTAATCCACCAACATTTTCACCCGCCGGATGAGAATCAGGAACACTTGTATATCTGTTAGTATTTTCATTTGACATTCCTAGATCCAAATTAAATTTCAGGGATTCCAAAATATTGTAGGATAAGCTCACATTTCCTAAAAATACTTTGGTTTTCGATTCATCAATTACATCGATCCATGAAACCGGATTCACTCTCAACTCTCCTATTTGATAATAAGAACCATCTTCATTTCGAACCGGCAAAGTTGGAGCCCAACGAAGGCCGTCTTTCAGAATATTTCCACCTTCATTACCAATATCGGAAGAAATTGGTGTTTTATCATCATCGATTTGAGTGTAGGACATGTTCGTACTTATATTCAATTTTCCATCAAATGCCTTATGGTTTCCATTAATTCTGCTGGTATATTTTTTTAATGCCGAAGATAGAATTACTCCCTCTTCGTCGCTGTAACCAAAAGAGGCTCTGAAATTTGATGTGGCAGAACCACCTGCGAATGAAAGATTATGGTTTTGAGTAATAGCTGTCCTGAAAATTTCATCCTGCCAATAGGTATCAGCACCTTCGTCAGAGAAGGGTAAATTATTATCATTGGCATATTTGCGGTATTCAGTTGCATTCAGGAAAGGTAGATTCTTTGGAACGTATGAGAATCCGGTAAACCCGTCATAAGTAATATAATCTCCGGACCGATCTTTGTTTTTAGTAGTAATAATAATTACTCCATTTGCTCCTCTTGATCCATAAATAGCCGTAGCCGATGCATCTTTTAAAACATCAATACTCTCAATATCGGCCGGGTTAATAATATTTAAGGGATTTGAGACATCAGAGCTTAATGGAGTAGTTGCTCCATCAGCTCCCAAATTGATACTATTATTGGCACTCCCAAACTGCAAAGGAACTCCATCTACGACATATAATGGATCGTTTCCGGCAGAAATGGAGCTGTTACCGCGAATACGAACAGTTGAAGCAGCACCGGGCACCCCACTCGCCTGAACAATGTTAACCCCTGCTATCTTCCCCTGTATTAATTGGTCAGGTGCCAAGGGTAATCCATCAATGAAATCATCAGAATTCACCGATCCGATTGCTCCGGTAACTTCTCTTCGGGTCACTGTTCCGTAACCGATTGCCACTACCTCCTCAATTCCAATGGCATCTTCGGCCATCACCACATTGATTGTTGATTGACTGCCAACAGCAACTTCCTGGGCTCCCATTCCTACAAATGAAAACACCAAAGTGCCAGTAGCGGGAACATTTGAAATGGTATAATTTCCATCAAAGTCGGTAATGGT
>TARA_R110002050_G_scaffold252628_2_pt1 | contig 26073 bp, 26 predicted proteins | sample TARA_R110002050 | Tara Oceans TARA_R110002050 (sample SAMEA4396988) | marine metagenome | biome: Polar Biome; feature: [DCM] deep chlorophyll maximum layer (ENVO:01000326); material: water (ENVO:00002006), including particulate matter (ENVO:01000060) such as... | depth 25 m
CAATGAGTTAATGGGTTTAAAAAAAGGCGAAAATGGAAATTAGGAAACTTTCAGAATCGGAATTTGAGCAGGTTAAGCTAGCTGCAAAAGGCATGGCTCTGGATACCACCAATTTGATTAATAATCAATTTATTGGAGCTTTCTCATCGTGTGGATTAGCGGGGTTTGTTCGGGTAAAAACTACCGGTAAATTTAGTGAATTAGCTACGTTAGGCGTTATCAAAGAATTTCGAAATCAAGGGGTGAGTAGCTTGATGGTAAACCATTTAAAAACTAAATATTCGGAAATTCATTTGGTTACGGTTATTCCTATGCATTTTGAAAAATTGGGTTTTAAAAAATTAGAAGAAGTGCCAAAAGAGATGGTGGCTAAGTTTGAAAATGCGGCTTATTGGCATGGTTACGGGGATCCCGTGGTTATGAAATGGGGGCAAACTCAGGTATCATAAAATATAGAAATACAAATTTGAAAATCACCACAAACCGGTCGTAAGCATCGGTAAAATAATACTATTATGGTAGATATCACACATAAAATAAACACATTACGCACTGCAACGGCTCAAGCTATTGTGCAGGTAAGTAAACCAGAAACCATTGAAGCCATTCAAAATAATACGGTTCCAAAAGGAAATGTATTCGAAATGGCCAAAGCAGCGGGTTTACTAGGTGTAAAAAACACCCCGCTAATGTTACCGGATTGCCATCCGCTTCCTATTGAATTTACAGGGATTGAGTACGAAATTGAGGGGTTAACTATTATCATTAAAATGACGGTTAAAACCATTTACAAAACGGGTGTTGAAGTGGAGGCGATGCACGGTGCAAGTGTGGTGGCTTTAACCATGTATGATATGCTCAAACCGATTGATAAAGGAGTGGAAATTCATAGCATTAAATTACTGCACAAAAAAGGTGGGAAATCTGATTTTAAAGACCGTTTCCGTACCGATTTAAAAGCAGCTGTAATAGTGTGTTCAGATACCATTTCTGCGGGTCAAAAAGAGGATAAGGCAGGGAAAGCCATCATGGCAAAACTGAAAGCAGATAATGTAGAAATCAAAGATTACATTGTTATCCCGGATGAAAAAGAAATCATTGCTCAAAAACTAAATGACTATGTGGATGTAGATATGGATTTGGTGATTTACACTGGAGGCACTGGTTTATCTAAGCGAGATGTAACTCCTGAAACATTGAAGCCGCTTTTAGACATGGAAATACCCGGAATTGCGGAAGCCATTCGAAGCTACGGACAAGAGCGGATGCCGTTTGCCATGTTATCCAGAAGTGTGGTGGGTATCAAAGGTCAAACGCTTGTTTTTGCATTACCTGGTTCCACGCGAGGCGCGGCCGAATCGATGGATGCGGTATTCCCATTCGTTTTGCACTTATTTAGGATAATGAAAGGAGCCAGACATGATAATTGATCAACACCAACGTATTCATAGCTATTTGCGTATTTCGCTAATAGAACGCTGCAATTTGCGCTGCACCTATTGCATGCCTGAAGAAGGAATTGAACTCCTTCCGAAGTCGCATATAATGCGCAATGAAGAAATAGTGGACATCGCCAAAGAATACGTGGACCTAGGAGTCAAGAAAATTAGATTGACTGGGGGTGAACCGTTGATGCGCAAAGGGTTGAATAATATTTTGGAAGGTCTACAAGGGCTGAATGTAGATTTAGGCATGACCACGAATGCCATTCTGTTGCACAAAAACTGGGACCTACTAAAACGGACTGGATGTGTAAACTTGAACATAAGTCTGGACTCGTTGCAAGCCGACCGAATGAACAAACTGTCGAGACGAGATAAGTTTGATATCATTATGGCAAACATCCTAGAAACCATCAAGCTAGGATTTAAGGTGAAAATCAATGTGGTTCTTTTAAAAGGAACGAATGACGATGAAATTGTAGACTTTATAGAATGGGGACGGCATTTACCGATTACCGTTCGGTTTATTGAGTTCATGCCATTTAGCGGTAATAAATGGGATTGGAAAAAAGAGGGAATTACCTTGGAAGATGTGTTGGAAAAGGCACGGAATCATTTTGGAAATGAAGCCATTGAAAAAGCAGATGACGCTCCCAACGACACTTCCAAAAACTATCGGGTAAAAGATTCCATTGGGAAATTTGCGGTAATTGCCACCGTTTCAAATCCATTTTGTGATACCTGCAACCGGATTCGGTTAACAGCCGATGGAAAGATGAAAAACTGTTTGTTCTCCAAATCCGAAACGGATATTCTAAGCGTTCACCGCCAAGGAAAGCCTTTAAAAGAGACCATTCTTAAAGGCGTTTGGGGCAAAAAAGCGGTAAGAGGAGGAATGGCCGATTTTGAAGATTTTTCGGATGCGGAGCAGAACCAAGAGAATAGAAGTATGATTAGAATTGGAGGTTAGGGAATAGGAATTGTTCCTTATTTTTTTCGTTCTTCGTTTTTCCATTTTATGCGGTAGCCAATATTCCATTCAATAAAATCGGACACATGAAAATCGTAATCTCTTAGGGTTATTCCGGCAAATAGGTTTTTGGTAAAATGGTATTTCAGCCCAATTCTTTGGTGAAAAACAGGTGTTTGATTTTTCATTTCTTTTCGATAAATGTAAAAGGCCGGTTGTAAAATCATGGAAATTCGATGCACCACCAATTCGTAGGAAGGGTAGATGCTGACTGAAATTTTGTCGGCAAAGGGTACGGAAACGGGTTCTAAATCACCATTATCTACTGCGGCTTGGGCATTTATGGCTCCGTTGTAGGTCATAGACACGCCAAACCCAATTTTCGATTTCCGGCTAACTTGCTTATTCAAGGTATTGGTAATTCCAAAAACAGGATAATTCACACCTTCGTATTTTTCTAATAAATCGATATTGATGGTATCAAATACCACGTTTTTTATACCGGTAAACGCAGCTATTAACCATTCATTTTCTGGCTCATATTTTTTAAGCGGGTGGTAAAAAAATGCTGGTCGGTCTTCAAAACTGTATTTTACACTCCTGATTTAAATACCTAAGGAATCCGCAATACTGTTTTATTTTCAAAAAACACACCATTTAAATAACCCGACCAAGACCCATCATGATAGGAAGAAGCGGAAGGAGAGTCGAATTGCATGGGGCATTTTTTGCATCCTACCGGTTCCTCAAAATAGTTAAATTGTAGATTTGAAATGGTGTCTATTTGTGTATTGTTTTTGGTGTGAATTGTAAACCAAGGTAAAGGAGGATAGTTGGCTTGAATAATATATTCATTCGGTAAAATGAGATAGATACCTAAAGAATCTAAGAAAGTACTGTCTCCGTATAAAACTACATAGGTAGAATCATCCTTAAAATTGTTTTCAAATCGGATGTCGAGGCTGGAAGGGCTAAAGTCTTCACATCTATTTTTTCCGCAGCACCCAGTTATAATAAGAGATAAACTTAATAGGATAGGTAATAAGTGTCGTATCATTGGTAAATTGTTTTAACAGTTCAAATATACACCGACTCAATGATTTTAACTCAAATAGTTATTTAACTCTTTTCCAGAATACTAGTTCGTTTTGCATTAAAATTTCTTGAACCGCATAGCAACTTGGTGGTTGAAAATGAGGTGAGCCATAAGTAATGAATAAAAAGCCAACGGGAGCATTTTCTAATTGTTGAAATACGTGGGTTTCATAAGCTGTTAAAACGTCCATTCCAACTGTTAACGAATCATCAATTTGGCCAGAAATGGCTTCCTGCTCACAAAATGGATTGTAAAAATAAGCTGCGTTAAAAGGGGTGAATTCTATTTCTGTAATATTCTGGCATAGAAAATTTACCTGACTTAATCCAAGTTTATGGGCAACTTGATTTGAAATTTCCACTAGGTTTTTACGTATTTCTACACCTGTAAAAAGAAGGTCGGAAATAACACATCCATACAAACAAAATTTACCTACACCCGAACCAATATCGAGAATATGAACGGCATTTTTGGATTCCAACCATTTTACCGATTCTGCAATAACTTTAATGGGAGTCCAGTGAACGGCAGATATACTTCGGAAATACGAAGGATAATTGGCATCAAAAATAGCATCTTCTGGTGGTATGTTACCCGACATCATTTTGCATTGATTTGGTGATTATGGTTTGATTTCTAGTGATTCAAAACTACGACAGATATAGAAACCAATCGTAATATTAGAGAATAAAAATCATGTGAAAATTAGTGTAAATGGCAGGAAATAGCTTGGGATTAAATCATGAGAAGGAGCGTGAATTGTCATGAATTGGTTGGAATGCGACTGATAGATTTGGATTTCAAAACGGTTTACAAAAAATTAATAATATGAAAAAAGTACTACTATTTTTATTGGCTTTGGGTATTAGCCAAATTTCTATAGCGCAAGAAGGTTCCAATGGTCAGAGGTCAGATACGATTCACTTTCATAAAGCGCACCAAAGGTCTTTAGCGCATGAAATTACAGGTTTATATGGTTCGGTAATTTTCCCAGAGTTTGACGAGAATGGGAAAGAAGAAGGATACGCGTTTTTACCATCTGTAAGCTTGGATTATGATATGTGGTTTCATAAAAAAGTAGGTTTTCTAATCATGAATGAGTTTATCTTAAACAGTTTTGAAGTTCGCGATGCACAAGGGGAAACATTTGAAAGAGAAAGTATTATGATTAATGTGGTTGGCATTGGTTATCGTCCTGTTAAATCGCTTGATTTTTCTGTAGGAGTAGGAATAGAAACCGATTTAGTGAACAGTTCTAGCAATACTATTTTTAGATTAGGGGCAGAATATGCTATCCCAATCCGTAAACATTGGGCCACTGTTTTAGCCGTTTCTGCCGATTTTAGGAAACATTATAAATCTGGTGCATTTGAGATTGGTTTTGCTCGGTTTATGTAAACTAACTGGAAATTATTTTATTCAACCGCTATATCGCAATTTGAAACTGTAACGTAAACATTCCTTTTCGGGAGGTATTGGTAATATCTCCATTGGTTTGGGTTTCAAAAATGGGGTTTTGATTGTGTAGCGGTGTATGACCAGCACCTAAAAATAATATTCAAGTTTAAATGAGTTTTAACACCCTTAAACATTAAAGTGATTTACCTTCGATTTATTAAGTGTGTGAAATGGACGAAGAAATAGAAAACAGATTAAAAAGCTTTAGTATTAAGCCAACGGCAATGCGTTTGCTTGTGGCAAAAGAAATTTTAAAAAGTAAAAATGCCATCAACTTTTATGAGTTGGAGCAGAAATTTGACCAAGTAGAACGCTCTACCTTATACCGTACGCTTAAAATATTTGAAGACCAACATTTAATTCACCCTATTAGTGATGGTACAGGCTCTGTGAAATATGGAATTTGTAAGGATAATTGCTCATGTAAACCGGAGGAATTGCATGTCCATTTTTTTTGTACTAAATGTGAAAATACTTATTGTTTGAATGAGATTCCAATCCCCGAAGTGAGTTTGACAAACAATTATAAAATTGAAACTGCAACGTACCTATTAAAAGGAACTTGTCCATCTTGCGGGTAAGTTTGAGACAGTGTCGCACCTAATATCTTTCTACTATTGTAGCGCAATAAGGCAATACAATTTAAAAACGAAAGATATGAAAAAGACAGAAATTTTAACATCGATAGCGCAAAAATCAAGCTCTTTGGGAGCGTTGGTATCCATTTTTGGATGTTCTATGTGTTTCCCCGCATTGGCTAGTTTAGGAGCCGCTTTAGGTTTAGGCTTTTTGAGCCAATGGGAAGGCCTATTTATTAATACGCTTTTACCAATTTTTGCCGCTTTGGCACTTGTAATTAATGCGCTTGGATGGTTTTTACATCATCAATGGCAAAGAACTGCATTAGGAGTTATTGGACCGGTGATTCTTCTCCTTTCTCTTTATCCTTGGTTTAAATATGGATGGAGTACGTATGCCACTTATTCAGGAATAGGAATTATGTTGGCTGTTTCGGTTTGGGATATTTTTTCTCCAGCAAACAAACATTGTGATGACAACTCCTGTGAAACGGGTGGTAGTTGTGAAGTATAATAATATTAACCTTTAACTAATAGATATGAAAACTAAAATAATTGAATTAAAAATAAAGGGAATGACATGTGACCATTGTGCGCAGTCTATTTCTAAAAAGTTTACGGATAGTAAAGGAGTGCTAACAAAAGATATCAGTTTCGCGTCAGGTATAGGTAAATTTGAATTTGATACAGATAAAATAAGTGATACTGAAATTATTGAAATAATTAATAGTACTGCGTATAGTGTGGATGAGGTAGTTGAAGATAAACCTGAAATCAAGGAAAATTTTGACCTTATCATTATTGGCGGAGGTTCAGCTGCATTTTCGGCAGCCATAAAAGCAGAGAGCTTGGGGTTAACTACCTTAATGATTAATGCGGGTTTAGAATTTGGGGGTACTTGTGTCAATGTGGGTTGTGTGCCCTCAAAAAATCTAATAAGAGCTGCAGAAACGGCATATCACTCTCAACATTCTAATTTTCCTGGAATAAAGCCAAAAGGGGTTGACATTGATTTTAAGGAATTAATTAATGGCAAAAGGGCTTTGGTAAAAGAGTTGCAAGAGCAAAAATACATGAGTGTGGTTAGTGATTTTAAATACTTGACCATGCTTAAAGGTTGGGCTAAATTTATGGATGAAAAAACCATACAAGTAGATGGTAAAGATATCTATAAAGCGTTAAAAGTAATAATTGCGACCGGTGCAACCACTAATATTCCTACTATCGAAGGATTAAATGAAGTGGGGTTTTTAACCAATATATCTTTATTTGAATTGGACGAAAAACCAGAAAGCTTAACAATAATGGGTGCTGGTTATATTGGGTTAGAAATGGCGCAAGCCTATAGTAGATTAGGTGTGAAGGTAAGAATTATTGAATTTACCGATAGACCATTGAGAAGTCAAAATAAAGATATTACAGATGTGTTAGCCGCACAATACGAATCGGAGGGGATAGAAATTCTTCCCAATTATAGAGTGACTAAATTTGAGAAATCTGGTTCCGATACGCTCATCCACTGTAAACTTCCAGATGGTTCAATAACGCAACTGATTGAAAAAGGACATGTGGTGGTAGCTACTGGTACCCAACCAAACACGTCAAAATTAGGACTTGAAAATATTAAATTGGAGCTGACTAAATCGGGGCACGTAATAGTGAACGAGAAGATGGAAACAAATATGCCAAATATTTTTGCAGCTGGTGATGCAGCAAATACACCTCCATTTGTTTATACGGCAGCAAAAGAAGGAGCTACAGCAGTTTCAAATGCCTTTTCAGGCCATTATGAAAGAGTTGATTATTCTTCTTTACCATGGGTGGTTTTTACTGACCCACAAATTGCAGGAGCAGGGATGGATGAAAATGAAGCCGAAAAAGAAGGTATTCCTTTTGAAGTAAGTAAATTAGATTTAACGCACGTGCCTAGAGCACTTGCAGCCCAAGATACACGCGGATTCATTAAATTGCTGCGTAACACGAAAACCGATAAATTAATAGGTGCTAGAGTTATTGCTCCAGAGGGTGGCGAACTTATTCAACAATTAAGTATGGCCATTAAATATGGAATTACAGTCACCCAATTAGCGGAAAGTTTTTATCCGTATTTAACACTTGGAGAAGGAATAAAATTAGCGGCAATTACCTTTGGTAAAGATGTTTCTAAGTTAAGCTGTTGTGCAAATTAAAATGGGAGGATAATATCCTCCTATTCAATATTAAAATAGGATACATTAGTCGTTAAATTATATCAAAAACAAATTACCATGGGAATCGAAATCGAACAATATGACCTTGTAGTTATTGGTGCGGGTACTGGAGGAGTTGGGGTGGCAAGTCCTGCTGTTAAGGCGGGCTGGAAAGTAGCTATCATAGACGAACTTCCGTATGGAGGAACGTGTATGTTGCGTGGATGTGACCCTAAAAAAATGCTTATCGGGGTAACCGAAGGAGTGGATTGGAATGACCGAATGAAAAAAAATGGATTGGTAGGTGATGCGCCTGAAATTAATTGGTCAAAAATGATGGCGTTTAAACGAACATTTACCGAAGTAATGCCCAAAAAATTGGAGAAAGGGTTAGCTCATAGTGGAATTGAAACTATTCATGGTACCGCTAGTTTTAATGATGAGGGTGTACTGGAAGTAGGCGAAAGAAAATTGAAAGCTAAAAATTACCATATAGCTACCGGAGCTAGACCAATGTCTTTAAATATACCGGGAGAGGAATATGTTTCGTCCAGTACAGATTTTCTGGAATTGGAACATAAACCAGAGCGTATTGTTTTTATTGGCGGTGGATTTATTGGTTTTGAATTTAGTCATATTGCGAAACGAGCGAGCGCAAGTGAAGTAACTATTTTACAAAGAGGTAAAAATGCGTTAGTAAATTTCGACCAAGATTTGGTGGTTATGCAAGTTGAAAAAACAAAGCAAATGGGCATTGATATTCAATTTGAAACCAGTATATCAAAAGTGACTAAAGTTGAAAATGGCTATGAAGTAACTACAACATCCAATGGGAAAGAAGAAATTATAGCGTGCGATTTAGTCATTCATTCGGCTGGAAGGGTTCCAAATATTGATGGATTAAACTTAAGTGCAATTAACGTAGAAACAGGTAAGCGAGGGATAAAAGTGAATGAATTTTTACGAAGTGTCTCGAATCCAAATGTGTTTGCAGTGGGTGATTGTGCTGATACGGGAGCACCAAACCTCACTCCGGTTTCGGCTAATGAAGCACGAATTGCCGTTAAAAACTTATTGGCTGGCGAAGATGTGCGTGAAATTAAATATCCACCTATTCCAAGTGTGGTATTTACACTTCCTCCATTGGCCAGAGTGGGTTTAGACGAAAAACAAGCCCATGAAAAAGGACTTCAATTTGATGTAAAATTCAAGAAAACCAAAAACTGGTATTCTTCTATGCGCGTGGGAGAGGAGTTTTCTGGATTTAAAGTATTGATTGAAAAAGAAACGGGTCTAATTTTAGGAGCACATCTTATAGGAGCCGGAGCAGAAGAACAAATAAATGTATTTGCATTAGCGATGGGGCAGGGAATGACCGCCAATAAATTGAAAGGAGTCATTTTTGCTTATCCTAGTTATTCGTCAGATATTGCATCAATGGTATAATTTAAAGGAGAATTGTTTCCAATTCTCCTTAGCTCACTTATTTATAATTCAACTGCTATATTGCAATTTGAAACTGCAACGTAAACATCCCTTTTCGGGGGGCATTGGTAATATCTCCATTAGAGTGGGTTTCAAAAATGGGACGGTTTTGATATTTCAAAGCTGTTTTCCAGTTATAAGTTTGTTGAATTGTCACTATTTTTAGTGCCGGAATGACCACCGGAATATTACAGAAAATAACCATCGGAGTGATAGTTGTTTATTTAAGTTTAAATATTTAATAAATAGGTTTTTAACCTACGGAATAACCCTCGGAATATTTTGTGAATTAACCTCAGGAATTTTTAGGGTAATAAAAACGGAGGTTAAAATTCGATACTAAATTAAAGGAGAATTGTCCCCAATTCTCCTTTACTCACTTATTTCTAATTCAACTGCTATATCGCAATCTGAAACTGTAACGTAAACATTCCTTTTCGGGAGGTATTGGTAATATCTCCATTGGTTTGCGTTTCACGCAACCAAACCTGACTTAGGAAGTTGGCTTTCACCCAATGGGAGCCGTCTTGGTTTAAGTTAAATTTTAACGGATTGTTTTTCTTTTCTGTAGAGGATTGCGCAATGACGTTAGCGCTCATCAATACCGCGATGAAAAGTAATTTTATATTCATAATAGTTTGAATAACGATGTTTTAAAAAAGGCACAAATTCAAACATACGTATGAATTTGTGCCCGTTTCGAGTTTAAATTAAACCTTCTAATTATTGAAAAATTAACAACCTAAACATTTATAGGAAACGCATCAATGCGTTTCCAAATTCTACCATTGCAGTAATTTCTGCTGGTTTTAAAATTCCATCTCCATAGATAGCGATACTGTCTCCATCCGAATCAATGGCATATTTATCATAGGTTTCTAAAAACTGTAATAAATCATCGGTAAATAATTCACGTACTTCATTTTCAAATTCTCCTTTTAATATAAAGGAATCGGAAAACTTAGGATAATTAGGGAAATTGATATCATCCACAATTTTCACCAATAATTGGTCTAAGAAGCTTTCTTGCTGTAATGAAAATACTGGAATTTCTTTAGTTAATTCCATTCTCATCACCGTAATTTCATCGGTACTATCAGTAGTGTAAGCACCAGAGGTTACCTCTAAATCAGATACAGTAATGTTGTTTCTGTTTTTTTGGAAGTGGATAATGTTGCTTTCTTTTTCTACTCTTCTACCTAGTAAAATAGCGTAGCTAGACCATTTATCGGTAAATGCTCTTCCTGGAAAGAAATCCCATTTATTAGCCATAGCAAAGGCTTCTAAATCTCTGTCGCGTTGGCTAATTTCAATTTGTAGTTTTGGTGCGTTCACGTTTCTTTCAGCTAATGGATGTTCAGAAACTTGATTTAAATGGCCATCATTTTCAAAATAGAATTCTAATCCTTTTGCTTCTTGGTCGTGTACAAAATCATGTAAATGATGTACTACCGAATGGTCTAACATAGTAGCTTCACTTAAATCAAGTGCGATAGATTTATCGGCATGTTTTAAGATTTTACTTTTTAATCCTAAGTAATTAGAGAATGTAAATGCGCCTTTTAATTTTAAGGTCACTTTATCTTTTTCAATGACCTCTTCTACATTGGCTTTAAACAAACTTCCTATAGATGCGCCTTTAGTGATGTTTAAAATCATATTTACAATAATTCCAACACCAATACCAATCAATAAATCGGTAGCAAGTACTACAATCATAGTCACTACAAATATGAATAACTCCGATTTTCCAATTTCATATACATGTTTGAATTCTTTTGGAGCAGCTAATTTATATCCGGTAAAAACCAACATCGCGGCTAAAGCTGATAAGGGAATCAACTCAATTAAAGGACGTAAAAGAATAATGAAAATCAACAAGATAACCGCATGAAAGAAGTTAGCCCATTGCGTTTTGGCACCGTTACTTACGTTGGCAGAACTACGCACAATCTCAGTAATCATAGGTAAACCACCCATAAAACTAGAAATAGATGAACCAATACCCATGGCGCCTAAATCTTTATTCAAATTCGATTTACGTTTAAATGGGTCGAGCGTATCAATAGCCACCGCACTTAAAAGCGATTCTATGGCAGTCACCATAGCAATAGAAATCACGGCTATCCAAAAACCTGAGGTGGCAATCATACCGAAATCAGGCATTACGATACCATCTAGTAAGTTGGCAGGTAAATGTACTAATAATTGTGGCCCTACTTTATGATGCATCCCTAAAACGGCTACTTCATGTGCATGCTCCCAATCCATTCCTAATTCTAGCGGAATAGCCGATAACAATACCCACATTGGAGCAGGAATAAGCTGAACAAATTTGTATTTAATAAACGGATGAACAATCAATACAATGAGCGAAACTAGGGCTATCAAAGCCACTTCGGGGTTAGCATGTAAAAATCCAGAAGGCAGCTCTTCGGCTACTTCATACAATTCATGTCCGTGGGCAGAAACGCCAATGGCCACAAAAATTTGTTTGATAATAATAATGACCCCAATGGCAGCTAACATACCGTGAACGGCTGATGTAGGAAAGAAATCACCCAATTTCCCCGCCTTAATTAGTCCGAAAAGGAAAATGAAAATACCAGCCATAAAAATGGCAGCTAACGTGTAATGGTATCCAGCTACATTGTCGCCTGCTCCAAGTACTTCAATGGCCGATAAGTTTACCACAATTAGTCCGGCTGCGGGGCCGGTTATGGTGGCAAATGAACCGTTGATTCGAGAGACCAAAAGCCCTCCGACAATGGCGGATAATAAACCTGCAATAGGTGGGAAACCAGAGGCTAAAGCAATTCCTAAAGAGAGTGGAAGAGCAATTAATGAAATACTGAACCCGGCTTTTAAATCGTCTTTCCAGTGTGCTTTTAAACCTGCAAACCCGGTTAATGGTGTTTGTAATTTATGCATGATAAAATGATTTAGATTGATTATTATCTTCTATATTTTGTTCGTGTTAATTCTAAAATTCCATTGATGATGGTAAGCGGATGAGGCGGATTGCCTGGGATGTATAAATCGATAGGTACTTCGTTTAAAAAGCTGCGATTCAAAGCCGGACTTCCGCTAAAAATTCCTCCGCTCAAGGCATCTACACCCGCCAGAATAACCATTTTCGGATTGGGTATGGCTTCGTAGGCTGTTTTTACGGCTTGTGCCATATTTGCTGAAATAGCACCGGTAATTACAATACCATCTGCATGACGTGGAGAAGCTACAAACTCAATTCCGTAGCGGCCCACATCAAAATTTACGTTTCCAGTAGCGCCCAATTCTTGTTCGGTACTATTATCGCCACCGGCCGAAACCTGACGTAGTTTTAAGGAACGACCAAATATGCTTTTGATTTCCTCTCTAATCAACGCTGGGTTGAGTACAATAGGAGCGGTAGCCCCTTCGGTAATTACCAAGCTTTTTAGGTCGTTGGTAGCAATTTTATGGTCGTTAGTAAACTTAACTTTACTAGGAAACGCCATCGCACATTCGCCACAAAACGTACATTTTGCCAAGTTGATGGCTACCGGTTTTGCGGTGATAGCATCGGTTGGGCAACAGTTTATTAAGGCTGCTTCATCTACCTTTTCGGTAGATATTTCTGGCCGCCCGCGAAAAGGAGCAGCCAAAGTTGCTTTCGTTACATCCGGAATAAATTGTTTTCCGTGATTAAAAAGTATTTTAATATCTTCTGTAAACATCTTCGTTCAATTTATAGGTCGTGCCCGCAATAAGACAGGTCGTAACTTTTGTTATTAATTGGGAAATCAGAAATTTCAAGGTCCCTCAGCGAAAGCTCTAATGATTTCCAGTTGTGCATGGATGGGTCTTTGATTTTGTAATGCATCAATTCTCCTTTAGTATCGGTCACCGCAACGTGGCAAATTTCTCCGCGCCAGCCTTCTGTTAAAGAAACGGTGAGCGAATCGGCTGCCATTTTTAAATCGGTGGAGGCAACTGGTTTTTCAGTTGTTTTGGAAAGGTCTAATTTTTCTACCCATTCTCTAATCATCGCTAAAGATTGAGATATTTCCTTTTTACGTACCGATGCTCTTGCCCAAACATCTCCTGTAACTTTTAGAATAGGCTCAAAATTCATGTCCTTGTACACTCCAAATGGTTGCCCATGGCGTGTATCACGTTTTAGGTTCGACATTTTGGCTACCATTCCTACGCTACCCATCATATTGACTTGTTTATTAGAAATTCTTCCAATTCCTTCAAATCGTTTTAGGATACTCGGTAGATTAAAAGTACGGTCTGCTATTTCATCAAAACGCCATTCAAAATCGGTAAGTACAGTCTGTAGTTTTTCCACCAATTCTTTAGTTAATGGAAAATGCGTGCCGCCCGGTCTAACCAAACCTTTTCCAAAACGGTTACCACACCAAGCCTGCGTCATGTTGATAATAGGCGTACGGAGCGCACCAAAACCTGCGCTACCCAGTTGGTAAGCTACATCGGTACACATAGCGCTTAAATCACCTACATGTATGGCAATTCGCTCTAATTCTAAAGCTATGGCACGTTCGAGTTCCAAGTTTTTACTAGCCGTAATCCCTCCCAAAGATTCTACGGTTTGACAAAAAGCCGTATTGTGTCCGATGGCAGTGTCACCGGTAATGCTTTCGGCTAAAACGGTGCGTTGAATAAGCTTGGTTTTGTTGACCATTAAAGCTTCCACACCGCGGTGTTGCCAACCGAGTTGAATTTCGAGGTGAAGCACCATTTCGCCAATACATAAAAAGCGGAAATGACCGGGTTCAATAATCCCGGCATGAATAGGACCCACGCCCACTTCATGCAACCCGTCTCCACTAATTTTGTAGAAAGGGTAGGTAGCAGGAGTCTTTTTTAAATCAGCTCTATTATGCGCGTACCGAACGGGTTTTGGCCAAGGATGATTTTCAAAAGTAACGCCCCAATTTTCTGAGATTTCACGTTCAAAAATGTGCAATGCAAAATGCTTTTCGGTAAGCGATGGAAGCGTGATTTTTCCATCTTTTAATTCATAAGAAAGTAAATGAATTTTATGTTGTTCGTCATCGCCAATGGCGCACACAAACTTTAATTGGCCGTTGTGCTGAAATCCGTAATAGGATACGCAATGGTTTTGAGGTTGTTCCAATAACGACAGCGACTCTTTGTAGAAAGTAGTGTAATCTACCACGGGAATGCTTTTTAAGGGAACCGTTTCTTGATTTGATATAGATATATAAGATGCCATATTCAATTTTTTAGTATCCGTTTACGATAAAAGTGCTACCGCTTCGTTAATTAAATCCATTAAAAAGTCGGGTTGTGCAAAACCTAAATACATGGTTAAACCAATGAGGAATAATTGACTTAAACTTTCCCATTTAGAGACCAATTTTGTAGCGTTGATATCCACTTGCGTCATGTTTTTGGGCGTGATAAAAATCAATCGCAATACGTTGTCAGCTAACGTGTACATAATAAGTGCAAGCATGAGCATTACCGTTATGACTAACCAAATATGGCCACCTACGATGAATGATTTAAAAATGAGGAACTCACTTACAAATAACCCAGATGGTGGAAAACCCACAATAGAAAGCAACCCGAGAATAAGTACCAATCCGCCCGCAGGGTTTAGGTAAAGATATCCTCCCGCTTGGTCTAACAGTTTAGTTTTAAATGTGTAAGCTACTTGGCCCAATTGGTAGAAAATACCTGCTTTCACAAAAGAGTGAAAAATAATGTGGAGAATTGCTGCAATGTATCCGGCTTTTGAGCCCATTGAAATAGCGAGGGTAATTAACCCGGCATGTTCCATACTGGAATACGCGAATATTCGTTTGTAATTTTTTACGCGTATTAAGTAGGACGCAGCAAAGAAGATAGAAGCGAATCCAACAATCATCAAAATGTGATTCATCCACGGTTGAATTTCAGCGTGCGAGAACGCAACGTAAAACCTAAAAATAGCTAGGAATCCAGCATTCATTAAAACACTTGAAAACATAGCCCCTACAGGCGATGGAGAAGTGTCTTTGGCATCAATATCTACCGAGAACATGGGGAATATGCCCATTTTCACACTAAAACCAGTCAAGATGAATAAGAAACTTGCTTTGAGCCAAATAGGGTCTAACAAACTCGCTACTTTTTGAATTTCTTCGAACGATAGTTCTACTTCACCTAATTCTTGTAATCCGATACTCAAAAACAAAATACCTGCAAAAGCAAGCGCAATAGATATGGAAGCCACAAAGATGTATTTCCATACGGCTTCTAATGCAAACTTGTTTCGGTCATGGTAAATTAATATAGAACCGGTGAGGGTAGTGGCTTCTACAAATGCCCACAATAATCCAAAATGGTTGGTTAGATTTAAACCTACCAAAGCGCCAAGAAACAGTACGTATGCCGCATTGTGGTTGGCTACATTACTTGGATATTCTTTCCGTTTGTAGGCGTAAAAGCGGTATTGACTAGCGGTAAAAAAGCCTAATAAACCTAAAATGAAAAGAAAAATTATGCCTAATGCATCTGGAGTGAAAAACACCAATTGTGTTTCGCCTAAGTGTTGGTATTCATATACCGAAAAGGCAGCCACCAGCAAACTATATACAATAGAAATGAGGTGATTATATTTGTTTATGCGCACTGTATAAGCTAATACCGCTGCAATAAATGTGATGATGATAAATGATATAAACATTGGTATCAGTCTTTAAGTTCTGTTAAATAATCAGTTTCCATGTTTTGAAAGAATTGCCCTACACGGTTTAAGAACACACCAATCATCAGTACAGATGAAAAAATATCCATCAAAATGGCAGCATTCACAATCATTGGCATTTCGCTACCCACGGCTAACGCCAGAAGGAAAATACCGTTTTCTATCACCAAGAAACTAATCAAGTGAATAATGGCGTTTTTGTTAACAATAATGTAAATCAACCCAATAATAATGGATGAAATAGCCGCTGCGAAATACTTGATTTCAAGATGCGTATCATGTAAATCAACCGATACCAAAAAGCTAAGTCCGATAACGGCCGTGGTGATAATCACCAAATTGAACCCTTTATTGATACGATGAGAGCTACTATTTTTTAATGTAAAAATTCGGTTTCTTTTACTGATTCTGTACAGCATAAAAGGAACAATGAGAGCTTTAAAAACCAAGGTTTCCAATAAGATAAAACCAAAATGGATAATGTCTAATTCATGCAATTCAATAATGGCAATTCCAAAAAGAACAAGCCCTTGAACGCCAATTAAATTGATGTAGTTTTTGATGTGTACCGATAACGCTAAATAGATGAGCGTTATCAGAAATATGATAATTAATAAAACGTCCATATTAAATAGTTTGAGTGATTATGATTACTACAAAAAATGCCAATAGTGCAATGCCCGATAAAGTGATGATAAACTGCGGATTGTACGTCATTTTTAGACGTGCTTTAAAACTTTCCATAAATCCTACGGTGATAGCGAAAAGCATCTGCACCACAACAAATAATAAAGCCGATAAAGGAATGCCTAATTCAATTGGCGAAATGAGTAAGTTGGCCATTAAGCCTCCAAATACCGCAAATTTTAAGGCTCCAGCCAAATGGATGATAGCCATATCAAACCCACTGTTGTCAAGCACCATAACTTCGTGAACCATGGTAAGCTCTAGGTGTGTTTTGGGGTCATCTACCGGTAGGCGACTATTTTCTATCAACGCTATTTGAATTAATACAAATACGGCAATGATGACAAACAACCACGCCACGTAATCATCTAAATGAAAATGCGTGAACATGTCGTGAAATGAAGTGAATCCACTGAGTAATGCGATGGCACTAATAATGATGAAAAACGCGGGCTCCACAAGTAGCGAATACAAGGCTTCTCTGTTGGCACCCATGCCTTCAAAACCACTACCGGTGTCGAGTGCACCAATAATCATGATGAATTTACCCATGGCTAACATGTACGCAAAAAATAGAAAGTCGCCTTGAAAAGAAATAAGTCCATTTTGGTAATTTCCAAACGGAATCATTAATGAAGCGCCAACAATAGAACCGAAATAAACGGTGGGCGCAATTTGAAAAATCCAACTTGTAGTGGTACTATACACACTTCCTTTTTTGAATAATCTAAAGATGTCGTAATACGGTTGAAAAACCGAAGCCCCTTTACGGCCACTCAGTTTAGACTTGGTCAATGAAACGAGACCAGGAAAAAGAATGGCGCTAATGATAATTAATAGAATACTAATCATGACTTATATAAATTTTAAATAAGTGAGTAGAAAAATGACCAAGATGAACACCAGCGGATACACTAAATAGTGCTGAATTTTCCCGGTCTGTAGCACGGCAAATCGCACCATGATACGTTGGGCGTATTTTCCAATTTTATTGATAAAACCAATCTCAAGTTTATCATAAGAGCTGCTTTTGAAACTACGTGCAGGTGGAAAAATGTCTTCTTCTTCAAAATGTTTGTAATGATTATCGGTTTTTACTACCGGGTGTGCTAATTGTTTGAAATTATCGGCAAATGAGGTAGCGGTATATTGATGTAAAGCCGGGTCGCCCGAAGGGTAGGCACATCCCCAAGTAGGTCCGTAAACTACCTCTGTTTTCTTTTGCTGCCAGTTTCGTATAATTAGCAACAGTCCAATAATGCCAATCATGATACCACTTGTAATACTTACGCTACTTAAAGTTTGGAAAGTATCGGTAACCAAAGCAGTATTTACAGGAGTGAATAATGCAACCACTTCTTGAATAGGTTGAAGCACTATAAAAGGAGCCAATCCAATACCAATAATAGCTGTAGCAATAAAGTATTGCGGAATGAGCATGGATGGTTCTACCTCGGTAGCATGAACGGCATGATTACTTCTAGGTGAACCTAAAAATACCATTCCATAAATGCGGGTGAAATTAAAAACCGCCAAACCACCAATGAGGGCCAAACCAACGATACTCGCTAAAATGGTCAACGAAAAATTCAAATCGGCAGCGGCTAAGCTTTTAAAGAGTCCGCTGTAAATCAAGAACTCAGAAATAAACCCGTTAAAAGGAGGGAGGCCGCTAATAGCCATGGCACCAATTAGAAAAAACACAGCCGATTTGGGCATCCGTTTTATCAATCCGCCCAAACTGTTGAGTTGACGCGTATGCGTGGACTTATAAATAGACCCTGCTCCGTAAAATAAAATTGATTTAAATAACGAGTGGTTTAAAATGTGAAGTAAACTTCCTGAGAATCCTAAGACAGCCAATAGAGGAATTTGCATTCCAATACCTAGCACGCCTAAGGCCATTCCAATACCTATAATACCAATGTTTTCAATACTAGAATAGGCCAATAGCTTTTTGGTGTCTTCTTGCACTATAGACATCATGATACCGAATATTCCGGTAGCTATGGAGATGATTAATAGGAAATAACCTACCCACATCAAATCGGTATGCAAACTGATGATGACGCGAAATATGCCGTAAATGCCCATTTTAATCATTACGCCACTCATCACTCCCGACACGTGCGAAGGTGCCGCAGGGTGGGCGTAAGGTAACCAAGTATGTAGCGGAATAAAACCTGCTTTTAACCCGAAACCAATAAAGAAGATAAGAAATAACCAAAAGTTACCGTGAACTCCTAGTATAGCGGTCAACCCTTCGGATGAAAACGCTTGGGCCATAGCGTTAAACGACATTTGGTTGGTAACCATACCTACGATTACGAATCCAAAAACAAGGAATAAAAACCCGATGTGCATTTGAATCATATAGTTCAAACCAATTTTTAGCACATCTTCTTTTTCGGCATCAAACATTACGAGTAAGAAAGACGAAAGACCCATTAATTCCCATACAATCAAGAAACCTAGTCCATCGCGCACCATCACCACTAATAGCATAGCGAAATAGAGCCATAAATAACTAAAGTAATGCACCGAAAACTGATGCACATTTTTGGTCTTGAGGTAAGGCCTTAGGTAACCTTTAGCGTAAACAATTCCGGTAAGAATCGTGAAATTCACCACCAAAATAAAAAAGGCACTCAGCTTGTCAATAATTAAGCTACCGGGGCTTTCCAGAAATTTAAGGGGTAAATCACCGGTTATTTCTTGGCCTAGAAATAAAACCTGAATTCCCCAATAACTGGTCATGGCCACTACGGCAGAAACCAACACAAGCGAGAATAATTGCTTATGATTTTTGGGGATAATAAACACAAAAAACGATAACGTTAATAGTGTCCAAAATGGTACGAAACTCTCCATTTGATAGATAATTTGTAAATAAGAAAATTGATGAAATAAATAATGTGGCGAACCACGGAAACTAAGGTCCCGAATCCCAATAATTAGTGGGACGGAAAGCAAACTAACGCATTAGTTTGGAAATAAAAGGGTATCAGATACGAAACGTTTCGATAAACGAATAAATATGTTGCGTTCGGATTTTTTTTCCGATAAAGGCATATTCGCCTGAAGGCAAAATGGACGTGAAATCTTTCCAAATAAAGGATTGAAAAAGGGCCACAAATAAAACCGCAGTTTGGATGTATTCCTCGTTGGTTTCGGTTTCCTCTTCGGCTAGCAAAAACTCTTTAGCCGGTACATTGTCATTTTGATTAGAATGAATTTGAGTACCTACTTCGATTTGTTGAGTCGTATATTCGGTTTCGTGAGCAGGAACAAAGGTAAAAGTTGCATTTCCATAAGCCAGCACCACGTTCAGCACGAACGCGAACAATATAAAGACTTTGAAAAAAACTTTCATTTGGTACTTTGATTTGGTGCGCAAATGTAGATAGATATTTGAAAGGGCAAGAAACTAATCTGTAAAATAATGTTATATTTTTATTAACGATTTTGAGTGGGTAAAAACCCGGTAATAGGTTTAATTTTTGGCGTACTAGCGTAAGTTTTTTAGAGGAAAAGGGGAGGGAATACCCTGTTTTTATTGGAAAAAACAAATAGCCTACTTATTTCAGTTTTGGAGGATAGAATAAATTCAGGACAAGGAATCGAAATAAGCCTAATAAATAGTACATTGCATTCACAAATAAAACAACTCCAAGCAACCAAAGAATGACTAGTGAAATAACCGATATTAAACGACTACAAACGGTTAGGGCTTTTGATTGCGCAGGTTTTGTGAGAGGTCTAAAACTACCGAAACGATGATGTATGTTGACGTAGATGGTAGGGAAGCGATAGAAAAAGGTTGAATTGAATTAATAAATTAGAAAAATATTTATAACGTGGATATACTTAATATTAACTATATCCGCATGTTGTGTGGCATACGAATAAAGAGCCATCGCACAAATAGCACATTTGGTTTTTGCCGATACGCAAAGACAACCCTGAAAAACCAAAAGAGCTATTTTTTGTCAACGCACGGTTGAGAATAATATGAAAGAATTAAATCAATACTATGACTAAAGCAAATAATATACAAGAACAACATACTGCTGGTCCAATTGCCATTGGATTTGATTATCAATTCTATTTGTTTATGTATTTAGCTCTTGAACTTGAACCAGGAGAAAAAATCGGTTTTGAGGTTAAAGACGATATTCATATTGATAAAGCAGATGGAACAACGATTTTATTTCAAGCTAAACACACAGTTCAACACTCAAAAAACCTAACAACATTAGATTCAGATTTATGGAAAACATTAAGTAATTGGGTTGATTTTATTAAAGCAGAAAAAGACAATCTTGATTTCCTAAATAAACACTGGTTTATTTTAACAACAAATAAAAGTGATAATAATAATGATTTTCTCAGTTCTCTTTTACTCTTTAAAATAGATAATGAAATTGATGCCATTTATAACAAATTAAGAGAGTTAAAAAACAGCACAACAGATAAAAAGCTGAAAAAGTATATTCAAAATGTAATTTCTATTGGCAAAAAAAAGCTGAAAATATTTTTAACAAAACTGACCATTGATACTGATGCTGATGGTATTATAGCAAAAATAAAAAATCAAATATTAAAAAATACTAGACAAGAAAAGGAAATAGTAGAAGTTGTATACAATAGTTTATACTCAAACCTACAATCAGCTAAGTACATTGATATCAAGGATAGGAAGAAGTTTGAAATTTCCTTTAAAGATTTTAATAAAAGATTTGGAGGATGTTTTAAAGTAGCTTTTGAAAACAGACCTTTACCCAAGAGAAAAATTTCTATTCCATTACCTGAAAATATAGAAAATCAAATATTCATAAAACAATTAATAGAGATTGGTGATATAAAAAAAGGTTCAAATAAAATTGTAGACTATACTTCTAAAATGCTACAAGTTTTGAATCACTTTTCATATTGGTTAAATGAAGGTTTTGTGTATCCAACAGAAATGGAGGAATTTGAACAAAATTCCATAGAAATTTGGGAAAATGCTTTTATTGCTAAATACAGGCAAATAGAAAGAAAGATTGATTCAGGTGATTCTATTGGTGATTTAGAAGATGACATACAATCTCTAGGAATTGATTTGATTGACTTTATTCGTGAAAAAGATTTATCCTTAATACAAGACCGCTCCTTGGGTATTGAGTTTAGCAATGGTCATTTTTACGCACTATCAGATGAATTGAAAATTGGCTGGCATTTTGACTGGGAAAACAAATACAAGAAATAATGAAAGAGATATACTATACCTACAATAATGAAGCAATTGCAAGCTGTATTTTTTTATCCTTATTAAGCAAGGTAGAAAAATTAGACATTGCCCATTCTTGCCTCATTTTACCTTTCTTATTGGATGATAGCACGATTAATTATTTATATCAAAACCAATACAGCGAATTGGATTTAAAACAAATAGTTTACGACAAATCTCGATTATTTGCTTCTTTCAATAAACGTTTTACCGCTCTATTACCTATCGCAATTAATTCTCTAATATTACTAAGTAAAACTAATCAAATAGAAATAGGTAAAGAAATATCTATGAATTCAGTGTTTAATATTGAGAATAATATGGGAGATAGATTTAATAAGATTGAAAGTGTTATGCCTTTCTTTTTATCCCTAATTGAAAAATACTCAACAACTCAGCTTTATCAAATTTTAAAAATACAATTATGATATTTATACTCCACGAAATCAAACTATGGTTCAAAGACGAAAATTCAGAACCTAAAAGCTATGATTTTTTACCAAATAAAATTAATGTCATTTCTGGTGATGCAACAACTGGTAAAACAAGTTTTTGGAGCATTATAGATTATTGTCTTTTATCAGGAAAGATGAATATTGTAAATGCTATTTCTGAGAAGGTAGATTGGTTTGGTATAAGGTTTACAATTAATAACAAAGAAATATCAATTGTAAGAAAATCACCAAATAAAGGACTTCCTGCTTCTGAAGTTTATTATGATTTTGGAGAATTTCCCAAAGCACCCAAAGGAAATAAAGAAATCGCTGAAATAAAATCTAAATTAGATGAAGAATTTGGCATAACAGATGCTTTAAGGTTTCCTTATGGTAAAGCATTAGGCAAAACAACTTTTAATCTTTCTTATCGTCATTTCCTTTTATTCAACTCTTTAACAGAATCAATTATTGGAACATCTGAAACTTTTTTTGACACAACTTTTTATGGGAAAGAGGAATACGATAAAGCCCTATCTCATATTTTTGATTTGGTTATTGGTGTAAATGATATGGAAAATATCAAAGCCAAAGAAAGAATAAAAGAATTAGATGCAGGAATCAAAAAAATCAATACTCAAGATAAACGAAATCAAACAATTAACGATAATTTCGAAAGAGATATTTTTAAACTAATAGAAAAGTCTAAAGAAAACAAATTTATAGAATACCAGCATTCTGTAGATTCTGTAAATGAAGCTGTTGAAATACTTCAAGATGTTATTGTAAACACCATAAAAGTTGCCGACAACTTTAAACTTTTTTCTGAAATTGATGAATTAAACAAGAAAAAATTTGAAATAAAAACTCAAATTGATGCAATCGATAAATACCGGAAAGAATATAGTATTTATAAAAAGAATCTATCAAAATCGGCTGATAGTTTACAACCAATTGAGATTTTAAATACTAAATTATCTGACCAATTAGTAGGTTCATATGAAACTCAAAAGTTTATAGAATCATTAGACTCTTCACTGAAAGAAATAAAAAATAATCTATCAAAAAAGATAAAAGAACCAATTATGGTTTCTGGTGAAATAAAAGATTTAAAAATACAATTACAAAATATTGAGAAGAGAATAAATCAACTGAATGAAATAAAACAGAATAGTTTATCTGAAGGAAAAAAGTATGTTGTTTTAGGGGAAATTAAATATGCTTTTGAGCAAATCATAGGCAGAAAACAAATAAAACCTATAGACACTGTAGAACTAAACAGTCTCACCGATGAAAAAGTAAGATTAGAAAAAGTGCCCCAAAACACAGAGCAAATAAAGTTTTCAATGAAATCATTATTGAATAAGAGTATTCAAAGGAACTATAATTTATATCCTTTGCCAAATTATCAAAATGGCAATCTTGAATTTAATGATGATGAAATGCGTTTAAAACTACGACCAGATGGAGAAATGTTCCCTTTAAATAATGTAGGAAGCAAATCGAACTTTATGTTTATGCACCTATATTTTTTCTTAGGTTTACACGAGCATATGATTGCGTTAGAACAGCCACACGTACCTCAGTTTTTATTTGTCGACCAACCAAGTATTCCTTATTACGGCAGTGAAGGAAATAATGATAAAATTAAGTTAGTAAATGCATTTTCGCTATTAAATTCTTTCATAGACTTTATCATAACAGAAAAACAAACAAGTTTTCAAATATTTATGGTAGAACACGCACCTAAAGAGTATTGGATTGACAATGGCTTAACATATTTTCATACTGTAGATGAATTTATTGGAGGAAATGGGTTAATTCCTGATAATATTTATAATAACTAATTTGTACGAAAAATGGTATTAGGTAATATAGAAAAATTTATTATCCATTTTGTAGGTAATAAAAATAATGAAGAAGGAGTTCGGTTTTCAAATGCTTTGGCAAACATTGATAAAACAGAAGAATATGTTCTAAATTTGATAAGTAATAACCTCAAAATAGAAGAATTATTTCAATTTTATTTTGTTCCTAATATTGAACTTAATCCTATGTTTCAATTTGTGAGTTCAATTTTCAATGAAAAATCTTCTTTTATTGAGCAATCGCAAAATTGTTCAAGATATTTATATGATAAAAGTACACATCCAAAAATTAAGGGAGGTGAATTATGCATAGTATATATTGAAGATTGTGTTCTTAATGGAGAAAAAACTGATGCAATAGGTTTATTCAAATCTGAAAATAAAGAAACCATACTAAAAGTGCTTTCAACAAAAGATAGTTTTGAATTGGAAAGTGAGCATGGAATAAATACGAATAAATTAGACAAAGGATGTTTGATTTTTAATATTCAAAAAGAAAATGGTTATTTGGTTTCAATTATTGATAATACTAATCGTAATTCAGAAGCTCAATATTGGAAAGATGATTTTCTTGGTGTTCAACCAATAAGGAACGAATTCCATCAGACAAATCAATTTTTAGGAATAGCGAAACAATTTGTAACGGAACAACTAAAAGAAGAATTTGAGGTAAATAAAGCTGACCAAATTGATTTATTAAATCGCTCTGTAGATTATTTCAAGACCAATGATAAATTTGAAAAAGAAGAATTTGAAAAATCAGTTTTTCAAAGTGAAGAATTAATTGAATCCTTCAGAAGTTTTGATAATTCATATAGGGATAATAACGAGATAGAACTTTCAGACAGTTTTGATATATCTTCACAAGCAGTGAAAAAGCAAGTTAGAGCTTTTAAAAAAGTGTTGAAACTAGATAAGAATTTTCACATATACATTCACGGAGATAAAGAACTAATAGAGCAGGGAGTGGAAAAAGATGGAAGGAAATATTATAAAATTTACTATAACGATGAAAGTTAATACCACTCCAAAAGCCATACACATTGCCAAGTCGCTCGAAAAATCAACCGCACAAGTCAAAACTTGTCAATAAGTATGTCTTTGCCCATGCTGACAGAAGAGAAAGTACGACCACACAACAAAGTGTGTAAATCATTGGGCAATAAGTGGCTATGATGAATTTTTGAGCTATTACTAAAATTTACGGTGAACTGAAAATGAACTGCTTCGAAATGCCCAACGCTTCATACACAAACCGTTAGGGCTAATTACCGAAAATGAAAAACAATCAAATTATTACGATAATAAATTCGATTTTAATTGTATCGGGAATTTCCATACTTGGTTCTTATTGGATTTTCTTGAGCGTTGAAAAATATAATCACGGACTTCTTTTTATCCTTGCACTAGTTTTTTCGGGAATAGTAACAGGTCTTTCTATCATTTCAATTATTAAACATTTTCGACCAAATCTACTAGCCATTAAAAACAAATCTGGATATGGGCTTACTCACACGGTATTATTAGTTTCGATAATTCTCATATCTAATTTAGGAACCATTATAAACGAATTAAACCCGAAAATAATCGAGGTTAAAACTTTTGAAATCAGCCATTTTGAAAAAGAAACTTTCGTTGGAAAAGGAAGTCATAGAGACACATATTACGCCTATGTTTTCGACCCAAATAATGACTTTGAAAAAGTTATTGTGCCAGGAAATTTTCAGGAATATAACCCAAATGTAGATTCAATTACAATAACCATTAATAAGGGTAAATTGGGATTTAAATATTATTGCCTTGCGAAGGAAACCGATTAAAAACTAGCCCTAATAACTAAGCATACGGTTTGCCCCCGATAGTGATCGGGGCA
>TARA_R110002050_G_scaffold83969_3_pt1 | contig 26045 bp, 23 predicted proteins | sample TARA_R110002050 | Tara Oceans TARA_R110002050 (sample SAMEA4396988) | marine metagenome | biome: Polar Biome; feature: [DCM] deep chlorophyll maximum layer (ENVO:01000326); material: water (ENVO:00002006), including particulate matter (ENVO:01000060) such as... | depth 25 m
TAATTGGTATTTCGACGGCCTAAAAATCGAATTATTGACATAAAACAAGATAATTCCCCTGAAAAGTTATGAGTTGGGAGGACCGCGAAGGTAATTCGGATTAGCATGTTGAAAAGAATAATTAAGCACCATGGACGGCACGATCATCTCGGATGCTGAGAGGTCTGAAATAAGCTGCTGTATTGGTTCGGACGTGTCGAAAAAATCCAGGAAAAACGCTTGGTAATAGCAGGTTTCCGCGTCGGAGTGCGAATGATGCTCTTGGCTGTCTGCCTCACGATCAAAGGGATGCGCGTGCTTTACAACCATGCCGTTTGAGAGCACATGCAGGTGCATATTGCTCATGGAGTTACCCAGTAGAACCAGGTAGACCGGCAAAACGAGAAGAATGAATAGTTTTATATATTTGCGTAAGCGCATCATTTCAGCACGCAAATATAAAAACTGTTTTTTATTTGGAATTATTCTTAATTGGGAGAACTAAAAATTTAACATACCGTTGGTAAAGAAAAAAGTCGATATAATCCTGCACAGTTATGGTCAATACACGAAATGGGATCGAACAAGCCGTGAACTTCCAAAAATATTGGAGATCACCCATTTCATTCGGGCCGAAATCGGAACCGAATTTGGCTATCTGCTGAAAATTCGAAAAGGAAAAGGGAAAAAACTCGAATTTCGAATCATTCATCCGCCCTTTAAAGATGAGCAGGGCAATATTGCGCCGGATTTTACCGGCGAATACTACATTAACAGCAACGACTACAGCTTCTTTTTGGGCGACTGCATCTGGGAACCACTCGAAGACAAGCTGGGGCCATGGCGTTTAATCACATTCCTTGACGGGCAAGTGATTGCGGACAAAACCTTGCAGTTAGTTGGAAAAGATAACTAATCCTATTCTTCAACCAGATGCGCGAGTTCAGCATAAGCTTCATCGCACACCGCCAGCAAATCTTCGCCAATTTTCCGGTAGTGTTTTTTCACAAGTTTTGGGTTGTCTTTTCCATCGGGATGATTGATGCGTCTCCGTAGATCAGCATGCTTGCCCATGATATTCTGTACAATTTTATAGGCTGCTTCCTTGTCAGCATTTTCAAAATAATTGGCGTACTGAAAACAGTCAACCACGACCATTGATACCAAGTAATCAACGTCTTTCTTAAGATCCCGAATGCTTGCCATAATTAGTTTATTTCAGAAGTTAATGGATATTTAATGTGTTCCAAGTCGGTTAGAATGGCGCTGACCGATCCTACCAGTATTTTCGTTTCCACTTTCACCGGTATGCGATTTTGGTCAGCAGTGAACCACACATTCATGTATTCGCCATCAGGAAAAAAATCACCACCCAGTAACGTAATCAACACATGGTGGCATCGAAACTCCCGCCCGTTACGCGTTTTCACTTCTTCCTGCCCGAGGTAACGAAAGTACAAATCTTCTGTCTTGTTATCAACCAGCATGCGAAAATTAACTCTCTCCCTTTTTTTCAGGCGATCAAAATCGTAGGCTCGAAACTGGTACACGGTGCTCAACATGTCTGCCGTATTGTCTTTCCACATCAGTGTGTCACGAAATGGGTCTCCCTTCTCGCGCTTGACATACGAATAAATCTTATGCTGTGCATCATCAAACGTATATTCATGTATGGTCGAACTTTTGGCGTGGTTCACACGTCGGATAAAGTAATCCGGTTTAAGCCCTTCGTAGATCACCCGGCTCACGAAAGTATCGCGCACAGAATAAAACAGGTCGTACGCCTTAAAACTTCTGCCTATGGCTCTAAAATTCCATTTCGTTTGTGAAGCGTGCCGAGTGGTGTCGGCTGTAAAGACCACTTCACCAGAGTTAACCCAGATGAAATGCCAGTTATAGTAGGCTCCATAGGTAAGTTTTTCGCCGGGCAAGAATGCCTGATTGGCTCCTTTTTGCGCAATTGTGTCCGATGGATACAGAAAAACGACCAAAAGAAAAAGCAGGCTAAAAACCGCGGGAACCCGCCCGTTGTGATTGGGTATTATTCCTTTTATTCTTAGCATCCTCTTTCTCCTTGTCTTCATCAATTAATTCCTTCTCGTATTGAATCATCGGTAGCACCCAGGCTTCCCGAACCTCAAAATTAGAGCGAAGCTTGAGAATCTTTGGGAAATACATGACCTGCTCGGGCTGAATGTCTTCATCCAAATCTCCTGTATCCCATACGCCATTGTTATTCCTATCTAAAATCAGGCGGATCTTATATTTATCCGGTTTCAAAAACGGAAACTCAATTTCACTGTCTTCAGCAATTCGGAGTTGCTGCAATACTTTTTCATTTTCGGTATTTTCCAAAAGCTGTACGATGCCGTAGTCAACCAATCCACTAATGTTTAAAATGATTTTCGCGTAATAGCTTTCTTCCTGAATCCCGAACCGCTGATTAAGCATGTTATTTGGATGTCCGGAGTAATTATAGGCAGCAGCGGAATCGACCTGAAGTCGGTATTCCTCTTCAAACTCCCAGGGATAACGGATATAATACTTTCGTGCCGACAAGGAGTCCTGCCATAGTTCAAACGTGCGTGCTTCTTCCAGCGTGTCCACTTTCTGGTACAAACTGACCATGGCCAAGTCAAAAGATTTCAGAGGCTCCGGTGCTTCCAGCGAAATATCGCGGTAAACATCGAAGCCTTTGCTTTTCAAATTGTGTTTGAAGGCAATATGCGGAATGGGTTCGGGTTGATCCTCGTTCTCTTTTTTTGCCCGCCGCCTGCCCGTCACTTCAGGCTTTGTATAGACCAAATCCAGGGTGTCACTGGTCATCACGAGGTTTTGAAGGCTGTCGGCAACCTGATAACTCAGCTTCATTTGCAGCGTATCCGAACTCATTAACACCGTATCGGTTACCCACAGCATCAGCGAGTCGCTCGTGGCATTGTATTCAAGGATACTCCAGTCATCGACTACTGGTGTTGGCTGTAGCAACTCAATCTGAAACGAGTCGGATACGGATTCCGAAAAATAGAACCGAACCAAATTTGCTCGTTCACGCTTGTAATCATCGAGGTACTGATCGAAGAAATCTTCTTCAAAAAGCATCAAAAAGAAGGGTGTTTCCAAGGCATCTCTCCGTTTCTCCTTGATACTGACAGTATCTTCTGAGTTGAGTTCTGACTCGTAGTCGGGCAAGGTTAAATCCTGCGGAATAACCAGGGAATCATGAAAAGCGATTTGCTCCAACGCCTGGTTATAGGTCATGGTGTTGTCAGCATCACGCAGCGCATACAGGCGGTAGGTTCCATGAGCAATGTTGCTGATCACATAAAAACCTTCTTTATCGGTTGTGGCGATGTAGTCCGGTATGCTATCCTTAAAAGCCTCCACCTCCTGCATGGAGTGAAGCATAACCACTGCTCCCTCAATCGGCTCCAGATTCTTGGCATCTTTCACATAGCCTCCAATCATCAGGCTGTCAAAGTCAGGCCCGGTACTGAACGAGAATCGAAAATCCTCCAGGGGATTTTTCTCGTTATTATCAGCAATGGCATCCTTAAAGTCGAGCGAATAGGTTTGATTCTCTTTAAGCTCATCGCCTAAATCAATAATCAGTGTCTTTGATTTTGTCCGGATCATCGGCCGTTTTGCAAGAGGAGGAGAAACTACCAGAGCTTCCCTCAGCTGATCACTGATCACAAATTCATCGAAGGTAAGGCTAACCTCCGTTCCGTTAAAATTTCGCCCGTTAAAATCAGGAATTGTCCTTACCACCACTGGAGGAATGGAGTCCTTGGCACCACCAGTTGGCATTCCGGGGTTGGCACACGAGGTGGTGAAAACCAAGTATCCAAGGTAGGCAAAAAAAAGTATGGGAAAGATTTTTTTCATGTTTTCAACATCCGTACAAACATACAAATTTCAGTTTGTTTTGCAGACTGAGGGGCTCTTTTAACGACGAAATAGACAAGCTTCGCCTCAGGGGTCTACTCCACGGTAACTGATTTGGCCAGGTTTCGGGGTTGGTCCACATCGCATCCGCGCCCCACCGCAATGTAATACGCAAACAACTGGAGCGGAACCACCGTTAACAGGGCAGCTACTGCGGGGTGCGACTCAGGTACTTCAAACAGATCATCGGCCATTTTTCGCAGCCCGTTATCGCCTTCTGTTACCACCGCAATAATATTTCCCTTGCGGGCTTTCACTTCCTGAATGTTGCTGACCACTTTCTCGTAATAGCTGTCTTTGGCCGATACGACCACTACCGGGAGATTGTCGTCAACCAGTGCAATGGGCCCGTGCTTCATTTCGCCGGCAGCATAACCTTCAGCATGAATGTATGAGATTTCCTTGAGCTTGAGCGCCCCTTCCAAGGCAACAGGGAACAAGTATCCCCGTCCCAAATAAAGTGCATTGACTGCATCTTTATATTTCTCGGCTACCGTCTTAATGTACGGATGGCCCACCAAAATGGTCTCCAGTTTTTCCGGGATAGCCAGCAGTTCACCAATCAGCATTTCGTAAAACTCTTGGTCAATTTCGCCCCGCTCCTTAGCCAGTTTGAACGCCAGTAAGGTTAGAACCGTAACCTGGGCTGTAAACGCTTTCGTTGATGCCACGCCAATTTCAGTGCCGGCATGGGTGTAAACACCGGCATCGGTTTCTCGGGCAATGCTCGAACCAACGACGTTGCAGATCCCCAAAATTAAAGCGCCTTTTGATTTGGCCATCTTCAGGGCAGCCAGCGTGTCGGCTGTTTCGCCACTCTGACTTATGGCAATCACCACATCACCCTCACGGATGATCGGTTTCCGGTAACGAAATTCCGAAGCATACTCAACCTCAACTGGCACGCGGGCATATTCTTCAATCAGGTATTCAGCAACCAAGGCGGCATGCCATGATGTTCCGCATCCAATAATGATGATCCGGTTGGCAGCAACAATTTTTGGGAAAACATCGATCAATCCCCCCAGCACAATATCGTTCTGGTTGGGCCTGATTCGTCCGCGATAAGTGTCAGAAATCGTCTTGGGCTGCTCGAAGATCTCCTTCAGCATGAAGTGTTCAAAATCTCCTTTATCCAAATCACCAATACTCAGATCGACTTTCGTGATCTTGAAGTTGGCCGGAATGTTTTGTACCGTTTTCAGGGTCAGGCTATTTTTCTCCACGATTGCCACATCGCCATCATTCAAATAAATCACACTATCGGTATATTCCACTATCGGGCTGGCATCCGAAGCCAGAAAATATTCGCCCTGCCCTATGCCTATGACCAACGGACTACCCATACGGGCGGCGATCATCCGGTCGCGCTCGGCCTTACAAATCACCACAATTCCGTAGGCACCAACCACTTTCGAAAGTGCCAGACGAACAGCTGTTTCAGCGTCTTCAACCTCGTCCATCAGGTAGAAGTATTCCACCAGGTTGGCCAGCACTTCGGTATCCGTGTCCGACTGAAAATCAAAACCTTTGGCCGTCAAATCTTTTTTCAAGCGGGCATAATTCTCAATAATGCCGTTGTGAACCAGCACAAAATTACCATGCATGGACTGATGCGGATGCGCATTAGCGTCGTTTGGCTCACCATGTGTTGCCCAACGGGTATGACCTATGCCCAAGTGCCCCTGTATGTTTTTATCGGCCACAAAAGCCTCCAGTTCACTCACTTTCCCCTTTCGCTTGTATACGTTCAGGGAGCTGTTATAAATAGCAATACCGGCGGAATCATATCCCCGGTATTCTAGTCTTTGCAATCCTTTCAGCAGGATTGGATATACATTTTTATCTCCGATATAGCCTACTATTCCGCACATAATATGATGCTGATTTTTTAGTGAAACGGACTGTTCGCGTTAGTCTAATTTGGTATAAGTCACTTCCAGGCGAATTCCGGCATGACTGGACGCACCCTTTAGAACTACCCGTCGTGCTTTTTCATTCCGAAAGGAAGGACCCAGGTAAAATCCGTTGTTCTCCACCTTCTCATTAATTATATTCTGCAAATGATGGGTGATATTAAACGTGTAAGTCGCATCAGCAGAATTGTACCTTCCTCCATACAGACTGGATGACAAGGAAAAATCAGCTGGCAGATATTCCTCTCCTTCTTCATCAATCCCGGTAAGAATCAATGCAGCCGGAATCCGGTATTGGCGGGAATCAGATGCCACCGTGTCAACCTGAAAGACCAATGCAGCCTTGTTAATGATAATATCATTCTCGCCTGAAGCAACAGAATCTCTCCAATTATCCAAAGTGGGAATATCGATTTTTGCCCGCAATCCACCCATGGTTTGGAGGTAGATTAAACTGTCGGGCGACTCGGGATGTTCCACCAGCTGATCTGCAAATTCCGTGGTTGAATAATCATGCCGGAAGGTAGAAATTCTGGCAGAATTGGCATTGATTCGGTAAACAAATTGAAGTGAATCAGTGACCAAAGTGTCCGTCACCTTGGTGTAATGCAAAGTCAGATTTGAACCAGTTGCCAGGGTGTATAAACTCATCAAGGCACCACCGCTGGCTATATCCTGCGATTCGACGTACAGCCCCTTGAAAAAATTCACAAAAGCATCATTGTTAACCATATCCAGCGAATCAGCCTGAATCAAGCGTTCTGCCACACTGTTGTCCAGTTTGATCGCCAGTTCCTGAATCAGGGTGTCGGTTTCGGTCGAATCCAGACGGAAAACCGGATAATAATCCAAGTGGCCAATTGGTGTTGAACTGGCCAAAGCTTTTAAATCCGCATCCTGGTAATAGGGATAGTCGCCTGTCCCGCTGGCATTAGTTGTATCGATAAAAATATCTTCAACCAACTCATAAACTTTCAGCGACTGCATGGTAGTGGTATCACCATACATTTCTTTATAAAGCAGGTATAATACCAATGAATCAAGCTGAGTGGTTTCATCAAAATTCGGATAGGCAGCCAGGCGAACATGAAAAGCTAAATCAGCGGTCGTTTTCCCAAACACCGGATCGTTAAATGTCCCAAATAAATTGAAATTTGGTTCGTCGGTCTTGAGTGGTCCATCAATTTCAGTATAAGCCGCAATCGACTCTTTCTCAGTCGACAGTCCTACTTCTTTCAAATCTGATCCCGGCAGCAATTCCATTCCGGTACTGTTCGGATCTTCTTTACAATTCCACAGAATAAATGCCAAAAAGGCAAAAACTATCGCTAGTTTCCCTGATTTTTCTAGTTTCCTTTTCACGTAAACATTGTTTTTTTAGTCCATTCACACCTTACATCACCTTGTCGTACAAATCGTTGTAGGCATCAATGTAAGTTTCTTCTGACTGGTAATTTAAAAATAATTTTTCTTTGGCCTGAATATATGCCGCCAAATCCGGATTAATCTGCTCGCTGCCTTGAATGACAGCATCGGCGTATTCAATCGCGATTTTACTCATATTTTCATAGCTCGGGTCCTTCAGAAGCTTTAAATCATCTTCAGTAACACCTTCCAACATTGCATTACGCATTGTATTAGGACTCAACGAACTTTTAAAGTTTTCATTGTATACCGAATAAATCACTTTTGAATTGGCAAATAAAGGGTCATTACGATACGCCCTTTTGATATAAAGTGGAACAAGTGAGGCTAACCAACCATGACAATGAATCAAATCAGGAGCCCAGCGAAGTTTATTCACCGTTTCCAACACTCCCCGTGCAAAAAATACGGCACGTTCATCATTATCTTCAAATTCCTTTCCCTTTTTATCTCTCAAAATCTCCTTTCGATGGAAATAATCTTCATTGTCAATAAAATAAACTTGCATACGGGCAGCCTGAATAGAAGCCACCTTGATGATTAACGGATGATCAGCATCGTTTATCACCAGGTTCATCCCGGATAAGCGAATCACCTCATGCAATTGATTTCGGCGTTCATTCACATTACCATACCGTGGCATAAACGTTCTGATCTCACGGCCTTTCTCTTGGATGCCCTGAGGTAAAAACCTCGACTTGACCGACATTTCTGATTCTGGAAGGTAAGGTGTAATTTCCTGAGAGATAAATAATACTCTTTTCTTTTCCATTGAAAAATAGCTGAATTTGAATATGCAAAATTAGTAAAAATATCGCGAATATTCAATTTTAGGCAGTTACGGGTGTCTTAAAAAAACTTAAGAAGTCGGACTGCCGTTTGTTTTGAATTATTTATTTACTTTGCACCTCTAATTTTTGTCCTGCATGCTGGTAATAAAGGAAATAACAGAATTACAAAAACTGATTGAGCAGAAGAGGAAAGAGGGAAAAACCATTGGTTTTGTACCCACCATGGGAGCTTTGCATCCGGGGCACATATCACTCGTTGAAAGTGCCGGACAACAGACTGGCTACGTAGTAGTTAGCATCTTTGTGAATCCCACTCAGTTCAATGATAAAAAAGATTTAATTAATTATCCGAGAACACTGGATCAGGATCTTGACTTGTTGGATAACACATCCTGCCAGCTGGTATTTGCGCCCGAAGTGGAAACCATGTACCCCGAACAAGACACCCGCCAGTTCAACTTTGGCATGCTGGAACGAGTAATGGAAGGACATTTTAGGCCCGGACATTTCAATGGTGTAGCACAAGTTGTTAGTAAACTGTTTGTTATGGTGAAGCCAGACAAAGCTTTTTTCGGACTGAAAGATTTTCAGCAGTTAGTTATTATAAAAGCTCTGGTAAAACACTTAAATTTACCGGTCGAAATTGTGGCTTGCCCAACCATGCGTGAAAAAGATGGACTGGCCATGAGTTCGCGCAACCAACGGCTGAACAATGAGCAACGCAGTAATGCGACGCACATTTACCAAACGCTGTCAGTCGCACGGAACAAAGCCGGAGAGATGAGCGTAAAAGACCTTAAAAAGTGGGTCGTTGACACGATTGATCAAAATCGTTTTCTGGAAACAGAATATTTTGAAATAACTGATGATGAGAATCTTAACCCAATAACCAGCTGGGAAAGCCCACTAAACAAAGTCGGTTGCATAGCTGTTCATTGTGGTGAGGTCAGGCTAATTGACAATATTGTATTTGAATAAAAAAGTTACAACATGTTTATTGAAGTTTGTAAATCGAAAATACATAAGGTAAGTGTTACCGAGGCGAACCTGCAATACGTTGGAAGTATTACGATTGATGAGGATTTGATGGATGCTGCCAACCTGATTGAAAATGAAAAAGTTCAGGTGGTGAATATCAACAATGGAGAGCGGCTGGAAACCTACGTCATAAAAGGGGAGCGCAATTCGGGCGTGATTTGCCTAAACGGGCCTGCTGCAAGAAAAGTAGCTGTAGGCGACGTGGTAATTATTATTTCGTATGCCACCATGGATTTTGAAGAAGCTAAAACATTCAAGCCCAGCTTGGTATTTCCGGATATTGAAACAAATAAAATCGTTTAAACCGGTTTGAAATCATATTTAAAACCCTGGGGCTTTTTTTAGCCTTGGGGTTTTCTTATTTTTACTGAATAAGCTTCAGCTAAATCATGAACGACATTTCCCGGAAAATCTACCCCTCTTTTGAGGCTTTTTTTGAAAAGCTGAAAGCATGGAAAACAAGCAACTACAAGCTGGTCTTTACCAATGGCTGTTTCGATTTGCTGCATCGCGGGCATGTTGACTCCCTCATGAAGGCCGCCCAACTAGGCAACAAACTCATTGTTGGCCTCAACACCGACCCATCAGTGAATCGACTCAAAGGAGCAAACCGCCCCTTGATGGATGAACAATCGCGAGCCACATTAATCGCCGCTATGCAAATGGTTGATGCCGTCGTGTTATTCGACGAAGAAACGCCCTACAACTTAATCAAAGCCATTCAGCCCGACGTGCTCGTGAAAGGAAGCGAATACGCTATAGAAGAAATCGCTGGTTTTGATCTCGTACTGGCACGCGGTGGAAGGGTTGAAACCATCGAAATGACCAAAGGAATTTCCACTTCAGCCTTAATTGAAAAAATAAAAAACCTCTGACATGGCCAAAGTAAAAACCGTTTATACTTGCCAAAACTGTGGCAGCCAGTCACCCAAATGGGTAGGCCGATGCACCAACTGTGGCGAGTGGAATACCTATGTTGAAGAAGCAGTGGTCAAAGAAACCAAAAGTCCGTTGAGCTCGCGGACAGCCAGTGGCGCCAAACCTCAAAAACTGACCGAGGTGAGCGCCGAACAAATTCAACGGATCGACTGCCACAACAAGGAGTTGAATCGCGTTTTGGGTGGTGGCTTAGTTCCGGGATCGCTTGTGCTGGTGGGTGGCGAACCCGGCATCGGAAAATCGACGCTTGTGCTTCAGGTGGCCCTTGATTTGAAATCCAAGAGAATTTTGTATGTGTCGGGCGAAGAAAGCATTCAGCAGATAAAAATACGCGCCAACCGCCTGAAACGTGAGAATGACAACTGCTACTTTCTAAGCGAAACATCGCTCGAAAATATACTCACACACTGCGAACACCTGGAACCGGAAGTGCTGATTATCGACTCCATCCAAACTGTTTCAACGGCTTACATCGAGTCATCGCCCGGATCAGTCAGTCAGATCAGGGAATGCACCAACGGTATTCTTAAATTCTCCAAAGAGCGCCAGATTCCGGCCATCCTAATTGGTCACATTACCAAAGAAGGAAGCCTGGCCGGCCCCAAAGTGCTGGAGCACATGGTGGACACAGTCTTGCAGTTCGAAGGCGAAAACCAATACCTCTACCGGATCCTGCGTTCCATCAAAAATCGTTTTGGCTCCACTTCGGAGCTGGGTATTTTTGAGATGAATAATGAGGGCATGCGCGAAGTGAGCAACCCGTCGGAACTGCTCATCAACAAAGACCACGAAGGCCTGAGTGGCACCGCCATTTCAGGCGCCATTGAGGGTAACCGCCCGCTCATGATTGAAATTCAGTCGCTGGTGAGTACCGCTGCCTACGGAACCCCGCAACGTTCATCCACGGGCTTTGACCTGCGCCGCCTGAACATGCTGCTGGCCGTATTGGAGAAACGCGCTGGTTTTAAACTAGCCACCAAAGACGTATTCCTCAATATTGCCGGCGGTTTGAAAGTGGACGATCCGGCTATCGATTTGGCAGTGATCACCGCCATCCTTTCGTCCAATTTCGACCTGGCCGTTGACAACAAACTATGCTTTACCGGCGAAGTGGGCTTGTCGGGCGAAATCCGCGCGGTAAACCGACTGGAGCAACGCATTGCTGAAGCTGAGAAGTTGGGTATGCAGAAAATCTTTATCCCTAAAGCCGGCAAAGGATTGGATCGTAGCAAATTCAAAATCCAAATAGAACCGGTGGACCGAGTCGAAGATTTTTTCAAAAAGTTATTTCGAAAACAATAAGGAGCGCCCAGGTTTGGATTCACTGCGCAATTAAGGACACCTTTAAACCTCTAACCAAGCATATGAATCAGCATTTCATCTTACTCGGAGCATTATTTGTGGCGGTACTTTTTATCATTTTGGGTACCACCAAACTAAAGATGCACCCCTTTTTGGTTTTGCTGCTGGCTACCTACGGCGTGGGTTTCATGGCGGGTATGCCTGCCATGGAAATTGTGAAGATCATTACCGATGGATTTGGAAGCATTATGGCCTATATCGGCATTGTTATTATCCTCGGAACCATCATCGGCACCATACTGGAAAGATCGGGAGCCGCCATTAAGCTGGCTGAACTGGTTATCCGCCTGATCGGAAAAAAATACCCCGCGCTGGCCATGGGAATCATTGGCTACATTGTTTCGATCCCGGTATTTTGCGATTCGGCTTTTGTGATTTTGTCCTCGCTGAAAAAGTCGCTTATCCAGAAAACAGGTAAGTCGGCCGTTGCCATGAGCATCGCTTTATCCACCGGCCTGTATGCTACCCACACATTGGTCCCTCCCACGCCCGGCCCCATCGCTGCAGCCGGTAACCTGGGCATTGACAAGCAACTGGGCATGGTTATCCTTTTGGGGCTGTTGGTATCGGCTATCGCCATGATGACCGGTTACTTTTGGGCCAGCTACGCCGGAAAACACTACCAAAGCGAAGAGGATCGGGAGCTACAGCCGGAAATAGATGCAAACCGCCGCCAGCTGCCGTCAGCCTTTTTGTCGACTCTTCCGATTTTTCTTCCCATCTTGCTGATTGCTGCGCGTTCCATTGTGCTTTTAGTAACGAACAATGAAACAAGTACCGGCTACCAGCTCATCAACTTTATGGGCGATCCGGTCAATGCGCTTTTTTTGGGCCTGTTCGCTTCATTTTTATTGCTGAAAGGAAATGGGCCGGGAAAACTAACAAGATGGGTGGGCGAAGGCATTCAGGCTTCCGCTTCCATCCTAATTATTACAGGAGCGGGCGGGGCTTTTGGTGCGATGCTAAAAGCCACACACATTGGCGATTCGTTGGGAACACTGCTGTCCGATTATCAGCTGGGGATTTTCCTACCCTTTATTATTGCGGCAACACTGAAAACCGCCCAGGGTTCATCAACGGTTTCGCTGGTGGCCACTTCGGCCCTGATTGCACCTTTGCTTCCCGGGCTTGGTTTAGATTCTGCAACGGGGAAGGCGCTAACCGTCATGGCTATTGGCGCCGGCGCCATGACCATTTCGCATGCCAACGACAGCTTTTTTTGGGTGGTCACCCAATTCAGCAAAATGTCGGTTGCAACCGGCTACAAAACGCATACAGTGGCAACCTTTTTTCAAGGCATGGTTTCTATTCTTACGGTTTACTTGATGAGCCTTTGGTTGTAGGGCTCAATCATTTAATGAGGAGCCGGTCGACTAGTAATTTGACCGATAGGATTGGTCGGGAATGTAACGGGACTGGTTGTAAAACGGGTCGCTCAAACAGACAATGGCCAAACCCAGTTCGACAGCGGAGAAAATCAGCCAGATGAAATTAAAATTGCCCATGTTCGCGATAAAACCAAGTGCCGCAAAAAAGATGGTTATGATCACCGCCCAGCGCTTTCCTCTAAAAATACCAATGGTAACCACTACTTTTAAAATGAAAAGCGGCAGGCCAATAAACAACATCAAAAGAACAATAACCCCAATCGCCAGCGAAGGAATCATTGCTCCAAGGTCTGGAATCGCAAATGAGGTAAACAGTCCCCCAACAGCAATTCCAAACAAAGCGATAAAAAGAAACAAGATGGAAAATAAAATCTGGGCCACCCCGATAATGCCCAATACGGTTCCCTGCCATGGGATTTGAGGTTTTGAAGGCGGATAAAGAAGCTCCATAAACGTTCAGTTAAAATTGGTAATGAAGATAAGACATTCTTGCTTATTTTACAAAAGTCAATTTTATTCCCGCTGAACTTATGACCAGCGAATGTCCGGATTCATTATTTTCATTTACTTTGTCTCGAAAAGAAACACATATGACCAATTTTTCACACCTGATTTTCGACTTGGATGGAACATTAATCAACTCCAAGCTTGGACTGCACAATTCGCTCGACTACATGCTTACCCAAATGAACATTGACCTGAACGGAGCCGAAATTGTTGATCAGTTGATTGGCCCGCCCATTCAGGATGGACTGAAAAAGGTGCTGGGCTTCGATGACAAACAAGTGGCTCTCGGAGTTCGGCTTTTCCGTGAGTATTACAGCCAGCGGGGCTTGTACGAAGGCGAATTGTATCCTGGCATACTCGAATTGCTTGAAGAATTGCTGCAACAAGGAAAGCAGCTTTATGTAGCCACTTCGAAAAAAGATCAGTTTGTTTCCATCGTTTTGCGGCATTTCGAGCTGGACCGTTACCTGATTGATTCGCAGGGAGCTGGCGACGGCGGTCGGCATACCAAAGCCGGCTTGATCACCGAACTGATGGACCGCAACCAAATCACCCCTTCAGCAAATGTAGTGATGATTGGCGACACCAAATACGACCTGGTTGGCGGAAAAGCAAATGAAATCAGCACCATTGCCGTAGGTTACGGTTTTGGCAACAGCGAAGAACTTCGGGCGCTCAATCCCGATTATTTTGTAGAAGAAGTAGAAGAGTTGTTTGAGCTGCTGGTGTGATTGACGATTAATACGTCCCCTCAAACTGTCTTAAGAATCGTACATCGTTTTCGAAGAAGTGGCGGATGTCTTTGATGCCGTATTTCAGCATGGTGATACGTTCGATCCCCATTCCGAAGGCAAAGCCGGTATATTTTTTTGAGTCGATTCCGCACAAATCAAGCACGTTTGGATCGACCATGCCGCAGCCCAAAATCTCAAGCCAACCAGTATATTTACACACGTTGCAACCTTTTCCCCCGCAAATGGAGCAACTCACATCCATTTCGGCAGAAGGCTCGGTAAACGGAAAATAGGAAGGGCGCAAACGAATCTGAGTATTTTCGCCAAACAACTCGCGCGAGAAATACAGCAAGGTCTGTTTCAGGTCGGCAAACGACACGTTTTCGTCCACATACAAACCTTCAATTTGATGGAAGATACAGTGTGCACGGGCCGAAATGGCTTCGTTACGAAATACGCGTCCGGGGAAAATAGCCCGAATTGGCGGCTGCGTCTTTTCCATGACACGCGCCTGTACGCTCGAAGTGTGCGTACGTAACAACACGTCCGGATCTTTCTGAATAAAAAACGTATCCTGCATGTCGCGTGCCGGGTGTTCCGGCGGAAAATTCAGGGCAGAGAATACATGCCAGTCATCTTCTATTTCGGGGCCTTCAGCCACGGTAAAACCTAAGCGGGCAAATATTTCAACAATTTCGTTTCGCACAATCGCCAGCGGATGGCGGGTTCCCAATCGTATGGGTTCGCCGGGGCGGCTCAAATCGGTTCCACCGGCTCCCTGATCTGCATTTTCAAAACGTTCCTTCAGCTCGTTAATCTTATCGAGCGCTTTGTTTTTCAATACATTGATGGCTTGCCCAACAGCTTTTTTCTGCTCGCCCGGAACGGTTTTAAAATCGGCAAACAGTTGGCTCACCAAGCCCTTTTTACTGATGTACTTAATGCGAAGCTCTTCCACTTCCTCCTGGCTTGAAGCACTCAAAGCTTCAATCTCTTCCTGTAACTGCTTAATTTTGTCTAACATCGTATCTGCTGTTGAAATAGATCGGCAAAGATAATGATTCCAGAGGAAAACTTAGGCTTGGTATCAGGAAATGCAGGAGACTATTCGAGGATGGTAATTTTTTTCACCCGGATGTCTTTGAGCGGTCGAAAATCCGAATCGGTTTCGACCTTCACAATCCGGTCGGCCACATCCATGCCACTCACCACTTCGCCAAAAATGGTGTAGGTCCCGTCAATGTGTGGCGCGCCGCCTGTAATTTTGTATTCCCTGCGCTGCACTGCCGTAAATTGGTGTCCGGTTTCCTCTTCAATTTCATCCAACTCCCGGTCGGAGTATACCCGCCCGGTTACAATGTAAAACTGCGAACCATCGGATCGACGCTTGCTGTTGCCGCGGTCGGGCTTGCGCGGCGAGCCAATCATGCCCCGTTTGTGGAAGAATTTCGGGACAATATGCGCCGGCAGCGTGTAGCCCGGGCCTTTCCACCCCACCACATCTTCGGGCCCGGCGTAGCGGGTATCGGCCGCACCTGACTGGATCCCGAACCCCTTAATGACCCGGTGGACCAGCAAGCTGTCGTAATAATTTTCGCGCACCAGCCGGATAAAATTATCGCGGTATTGTGGCGTTTCATCAAATAAACGAATCTGAATACTGCCCAGGTCGGTTTCAATGCTAAGTCCCTTGATTTTCCTGTTTGCTTCACTCACCGCCTGGCTGGTTGTGGTACGCAGGTTTTCGAGCTTTTGCGGCTGATCGGATTTTTTAGCCAACAAATCAACAATGTAAGTTGATGGAATAACCATATTTTGGTTTTCATACGATACCACTTCGGCAAAACCCAAACCGATACATTGATGGTTGGAAACAAACACAGGCGTACCATAAAGGGTGGATCGAAACTGATTATCGACACGATAGAGCTTAACTCCTGAAACAGTACTGAAATCAAGCACCTTCCCAGTGTGCAAAGGAAGCGTATTGCTTTGCGGCTTGGTCAGGTAAATACTTTTGGCCGTATTAGGCACAATTCCGGGATACAAGGGAATGGGCTCGCGCTGAATTTCTTCCACCTTTAAAAGCGCCAGGTTGTTGATTCGGTCGACTGCCAGGTAGCCTGAAATGGCATAGGCTTTTTCTTCATCGTATGGGGTGACTCTCGCGGCAGTTGCATTATCCAGCATCGAAAGGCGGCAAACAATTTCCTGCTCACCAACAAAAAAGGCGGTTTCACTTTCGAGGAACCGTCCTTGATCGAAGCTTTCTATTTTAACGATGGATGGAATGAAATTAACAAACGACTGGCTGCTCTCGTCCGGCGCTTGCGCTTTCTTCTCACTTGATTCTGCTTCCGCTTTCTGTTCCTTTTCAGATGAAGCAGAACAACTGACCAGCAGAAAACTGAGAAAAATTGCAACGAATATGGGGATTGGCTGTTTCATTCAATCACATTAACTTCAATGGTAACATCCTTTAAGGGGCGGTTGTTTTCGTCGGTTTTCAGGGCAGCAATCCGGTCAATCACTTCAAAACCCGAAATGCATTGCCCAAAAATGGTGTATTTTCCGTCCAGGTCCGGATAACCGCCAACTGTGGTGTAAGCTTTGCGCTGAGCATCCGAAAATTCGAGCACGTCGCGGTTGAGCTGGTAGCGTGATTCAATATCTTCTTTTACTTGTCTTAAAAGTTTATTGAATTCCTCGGCTTGATTTTCTGCCTTCAGATTTTTCAACTTCTCCTGAACTTCCGGGGTATAAATCTGGCTGGTAATCTTTTTACGAATTGGCCTGTTCACCGCCAGTTCGAGGGTGTCAAGATAGCCTGAAGTTAATACCTGTCCTTTCACAACGAAAAACTGCGAGATATCGGATTGCTTAAAAGGATTCACCTCGTCCGGCTGGCGCGGAGCACATAAGGCACCTTTTTTATGAAAATAATGACTCAAAATTTCGTCGTCAACCGTATGATCAGGATCACCATAACCAATACGTTTTCCAGGAGGGGCATTGCGTGAGGATTTGGAGCCACCCTGAATCAGAAAATTTTCGATGACCCGGTAGAACAAAGTACCGTCGTAGTAGCCCTCATTGGCGAGTTTAACAAAGGCATCGCGGTGTTTGGGCGTATCGTCGTATAACTCAAACCGCATGGCTCCCAAGTTCGTTTTAACTTCAACAATGCGCTGAGCGATAGCAATTCCATTCAAACTCAATAAAAAAATAATAACTAAGCCTATTCGCTTCATCAATCCAAAACTTTCACATTCATTTTAATATCGTTTACCGGACGGTCAAACTCGTCGGTTTCGACCGCGGCAAGCTTGTCTAACACGTCCAATCCCTCAATTACCTCGCCAAAAATGGTGTATTCATTGTCGAGTGAAGGATATCCCCCCACTGTGGTGTAGACTTCGCGACGCTCCGCCGAAAATTCCAACGGTGCCATTTGGCTGATTTTCTGGTCGGCCATTTCCCTGATTTCAGCCACCCGAAGATTTAACTTCTCCTCATCTCCGGCCTGCTGCAATTGACCCAATTCATCTTGTGCCTGATTAAAGAATTGCTGCATTAGCGTTCGCTGCCTTTGCTGATTCATCTTCATCTCCATAGTGTCCAACGCTCCATGGCTAAAGACAGTGCCCTGCACAATGTAAAACTGCGAACCGGAAGAGCGCTTCTCCGGGTTGGAAGGGCCTCCCCTGCGAGCAGCAGCTAATACGCCTTTTTTATGGAACAGCGATGAATCAATCTCAGCCGGAAGCGTATACCCCGGATCACCTCCGCCCAACCGTTTTCCCGGTTCGGCATTTTTCGAATCCGGGTCGCCACCCTGAATCATAAAACCTTCAATCACCCGGTGAAAAAGCAATCCGTCAAAAAAACCTTCGCTAGCCAACTTGATAAAATTGTCGCGGTGAACAGGAGTTTCATCAAAAAGCTTTAAAGTGATGTCTCCAAATTCGGTTTCGATTTTTACGAGGTTCTTGCTTTCATGATTACTCTGCGAGTTAACACACGAAACCTGAAGAAAAAAAATTCCAATAAGAAAGCCCAATACAATCTGTTTCATTTTGATTTGAGTCTAACGGTCTGTTATTTTGCTGCTTGTTCTGTTACACTCGCAAAGATAATCATTAATAGGTGTGTCGCGAAATCTGGATTTAAGTGCCTGAGGAGACACATTTCATAAAAATAAGTATCTTAACGCTCTCATGGAAAGGCTGATTGTAAACCAAAAAATTGAACTGGAGCAGCTACGATTTTCGCATGCTTTTCAGGTATTTCAGGCGATTGATCGCAACCGCGCATTTCTGGAACCCTGGCTCCCGTTTGTTCAGGATACTGAAACACAGGAAGACACTGAAGCATTTATTCAGTCAATTACCTCCAAATCGGGCAAAGAGCGGGATGACGTCTTTGTCATTTGGTATGATAATTGTTTTGCCGGCCTGATTGGGTACAAAGATACCGATCGAATTAACCTGAAAACAGAAATTGGCTATTGGCTGATTGAAAGTATGACGGGAAAAGGTATCGCCCTTCTGTCAACTAGAACACTGATCGATTATGCATTTTCCAATTTAGGCATAAACCGGATCGTGATCCGATGCGGGGTGGGAAACGACAAAAGCTCGGCTATTCCGGAGCGGCTCGGTTTTCAGCTTGAAGGTATTGAGCGTGAGGGAGAAAAACATCAAAAAAAGTTCATTGATCTAAAGGTTTACAGTTGCGTGAAAAAAGACTGGAAAATGGCTCTTAACAGCTGATAATGAGAGCTGACAGCCTTTTCAATAACATTCGGCAGATTTGAGTATAGTCATTTTTCTTATGATGCAAAACCTTTTTAATCTTTGAATCGTTTAATGACTTGTTCGATTTTTTTATATTTGCAGAGTATTTGTATCCTTTAAGCCGGGATACAGAGGAACATGAAACAAAATGAAGCACGATGGAAAACAAGACAATTAGAAGGACTTTGTACAAAGTTTTAAGGAAGACAGGTGTGCCCAGAAAGGAAATAGAACTGGACGCGACCTTTGATGAAGATCTGAATTTTGATCAGGTTGATTGGGCCTTGTTTCTTTATTATCTCGAAGAAGGTTTTAAAATCAATGTCGAGGATGAAGAAATCTCCCGCATGCACCAGGTGAAAGATACCTTGAACCTGATGGAGAGTATGACATATTAGTGGGTATAAATAGTTAACTAAATTGAATAGAAGGCGATCTCGGGGGAGACCGCCTTTTTTTTGAGTTCAACGTTCGCATTTATAGTGTGCTTTGCCCGCAGGTTTTTCATCAACTTCCCCTATTTACTCATCCGTATCATCCGCACAAAGTCTAACATGGCCTTGTTGATTTCACCATCCATATTGGTATTCCAATCCTCAAAGCGGATGTCTAATTGGTTTTTACCTTTTTTTAGATTCACCTGACAGCCGTTTGAATAGCCCCAGTCAGACCATTCATTTTCACCCCGTTGCGGAAATACAAGGACTCCTTCGTAAGCCTGATTCACGTATAAGCTTCGGATGCCGCAATTGTTATCGGTGTTCCAGGGGCCGGTGCCGTTCGAGTAGCGCAGGTCAATCAGGTACTTCCCATCTGAGGGAACGGTTACCGGAATACTGAGATCCGTATTCTTTGTCAAACTGATTTCGATAAACCCGTTTCCTGAGTAATTTGAATAGGGCAGATCTGACTGTGGGGTATAGTCCTCCAGCTCCAACCGCATTTTCTGTTGTTTTTCGGAAAATAAAACCGGTTCACTGGCGAAAGATTCTATGCCTTCAGCATCGATTGCAACGACCGTAAACGCTGCAAAATCGTTCCCTTCAATTGGAAATTCACTGGAAGTTATCGTCTCCAGTATTACTCCATTTTTATAAATCTGATAGCCAGCTGCACCAGGGATCTCATTCCAACTGATTGACCGATCTTTCAATTTCACCTGAGGCGTGGGCGGTGAAAACTTATTCGAAACCAAATTGATCTGACCGGGACCAAAATCAGTATTTTTCATCACGATGTCAATCGAATGCTTTCCGCTTAAATTTGCTGAGAAGAAGGCGTTTTCGAGTAGTTCTCCATCCAACAAAACCGAAGCGACTTCGTTCCCATACCCTGTCACGGAAATATCCAAACCGGCATCACGGTAGCGGAAATTTTTGAGCGTTTTCACTCCCCCATAAGCTTTTGGGATAACGGGGTTGAAGCGCATCCCACCCTCTTCGAAGGAAATACCCATAAACACGCGGTGTACCATGGCCAGGTTGCCGGCCATACTCCATAACATGCGATGCGAGTTGATTTCGGTGCCTACATAGTCGCCTGTTTCGGCAACCATGTTTTCGTAATTTGACAGAAACAAAGCACCGGCCCGGTATATGGATGCGAGTCCGTGCAGCAATGCTTCCTCATTTCCAACTTTTGCAGCTGCCAGGTTCCAGTACGACTGCACAAAAGGCCAGATACCATTGTTATGGTACGGCGGGATATCCGGAATGTGGGGGTAGATGCACGTGGTTCCAAAATTGGTTACCGGCGAATTGGCAACGATCGATTCTGCCTGCTGTGCATCTGCCACATCAAACAAAATCGCCAGTGCTTCGCCCAAGGCTTCGAACCGGGGCGACCGGCTCAGGTAGGTTCTTCCATACAAATACTGACCGTAATAACCTTTGTCCTTCATCCACAAAAAACTGTTGATGCCATCTTTGATTTGTTGCGCCCGGCTCAGGTACTGACCGGCTGGCTCACCCAAAATCTTTGCCATTTTAGCCAAGATAATGTGGGCCTGGTAATGCACGACGTTGGTTCCAAGGTTTTCGGAAATATAAATATCCACGTTCGACATCCACCAGGGATAAGTCTGCTCGCGCCAATCCAAAAAAGACGACTCTCCGCGATACAAGCCTGTTTGCTCATCTCTCAGGGTTTTGTAATCATCTTCCAGCGTATTTCGAATCACCTTGAAGGCTGCATGCAACCATTGCCGATCCCCCGTCACTTGATAAATTTCCCAGGCAGCCAAAGCCCAGGTTGTCCGATCGGACGAAACGGGCCAAGCCCCACCCGACCCTGTGTCTTGGATGATCCGGTCGCGTTTTACTTTTTTCAGCAAGCTGATTTTTGCCACTTCCGGCTCATGATAAGCAAAGGCCAGAAGCGTGCTGTAGCTCACGTCTCGGGTCCATACGCCGCCCCACTTGGCACCGGTACGCAGCGTGCTGTCCGGCTCAATATTCAGCTGCGCCTCTTCCAATGACAGATTAAACAGCGCATCGACAATTGGCTGATCCGATTGGTAGGAAGGTTTCATGGAAATGTCTTCAGATAATTCCCATTCTTTTACATCATTTTGCTGTTCATCAAATGGGTTTAAAGTGACTGTCAACTCAAAAATCCCATCTTCATCCGGGTCTTTTAGCGCCAGCCCGTTTTCATCCAGGTTAGAAAAATCCCAGGTCAGTGGTTCCGCGCCGCCCGCAATGTAAACAGCCTTGAAATCGTCTTTTGCGATCCGGCTTCCATCAAAAGCTTCGAAGTAGCCCTTTTCATTGAATTGTTCCAATACATGCCGCAGATCCAACCGAAAAGTGTATTCGTAGTTAACCGGAAGTTTCGTTCCGGAATCACCAGGGTTGGGATCATTATGCTGACCAAATTGAATAAGCGGTGATGCATGCTCCCCTTCTTCAATAATTAACCAATGATCTTCGCCGGACGGTTTTTCATTGTCTTTTTCGTTGATACTGAATTTAAAGGTAATTAGTCTTGAATATTGTTCGCTGGCTGTACTCCGGTAGTTTGAAACGATGTGCTCCGGCGAAAGCACCCGGGCTTCAAAATCGCCTTGTACCACTTTGTCAGGATAAACGGTAAAGGCATTCGATTGGTACAGAACTTCAGCTTGCTGGTTGCAGGCAACCAAGCCAGCAACCAACAATACTGCAAGTCTCTGATATCTCTTCATGGTCTTCTCTTTTAGTTTTCAATTGTGATTTTCTCATTCCTCCTATTATCCGGAATCCGGATCAAGCATGTCCCCGCCCCTTCATCCCAGCTCCATGCTGCTTTTTCAATGTTCTCGGGAAGTATTTCTTCATCCTTTTTTATTTTGAAGGTTTTCAGCTTTTGCTCGCCTAACAAGACCGATGCCGGCTTCTTGTTCATGTGGATCCGATAGACCAGATTTCGTTTTTGTGCTTGAAACCCTGTCGAGGCAACTTCTTTATAGCTGATCTCCATCCCGGAGCGTTTGGTCACACATCGAACATTCCGCATCACAAATACGTCGGACTTATAATTATTGGTCTCGCCGTCATCCTCGTAAATATCGAACGATGCCTTTTTATTGATCCCAGCCGGAAATACTTCAAGGAGCAGTGGATAGGATGGTCTTTCTCCAATAAACTGCATCACCGGCATCTGCGGAATAATGGACCCCTGTCTGACAAACAATGGAATGGTTTCGAGCTCAACAGGATAGTCAATCCACTGCCCTCCTTCATAACGATCTCGTGGCTGATTGAAATCGAACCAAGTTCCCTTGGGCAGATAAACACGTTTGATTGCAGCGCCTTCTTCAACGACTGGGGCCACCAGAAGCTCTTCGCCAAAAAGGAATTGGCTATTCAGATTGAACGTTTCCTCATCATTGGGATACTCCAAGACCAGCGCCCGAGCCAAAGGCCAACCAGTATCATAAGCCTGGCGCGAATAGGAATAAATGTACGGGAAAAGCTGGTATTTCATCTCAATGGTCTTTTTGTTGATCGCCTCGGCCTCAGCGCCAAACAGCCAGGGTTCAACGGCATTGTTACCCTCGTGATGGATCCGGCTCAACGGGTTGAACGCGCCAAACTGCAGCCAGCGAACGTACAACTCGCTCATGGCATCATAATCGTCAATATCGCCGCAATAGCCGCTGATATCGCAGCTCCAGAATGGAATCAGCCCCATGCCCGATGACATCATTAGCGGAATCTGAGCCGCCAGCTGGTCCCAGCCATCGGTAACCTCATTCCCGTTGCCGGCGTCGCCCGACCAGCCAAAAGTGAACCGTTGCATACCTGCAAAAGCGGAGCGGGTCATTTGAAAAACCCGGGTGTTTGGATTGCGTTTGTTGAATTGTTCAGTCACAACTTCATCCCAGGTATGCCCATAAACGTTGTGAATTTCATCATGCATGCCCAGGTGGTGCTGCTGAAACAACCGATCGGTGCTTTCTTCGTTGCTCCAGGCAGGCTCGCCCATATCGGTCCAAAAACCACGCACTCCGGCATCAAGCGCTTTCTGCTGATACGCACCCCACCAGTCGGCCACTTCAGGATTTGTAAAGTCCACCACGCCACAATTTCCGCCCCACGGCCAAGGCATATCGTACGATTTACCAGTACGCACATCGGTGGTAAAATACCCCAACGAATCCGCTTCCTGCCATTGTTTTTTATTGGCCTGCGAAATAACCGGATCCTGAGAAACAATCACCTTAAATCCGTCCGCTTCAAGATCCGCCAGCATATTTTCAGGATCGTCGTACCGCCCATCGCGCCATTCAAAATCCTGCAAATGTTGTGTCCAGCCAATATCCTGGTAGATGATGTCGCAGGGAATCCGCCTTTGACGGTAACCCGCCGCAATCTCACGGCTAAGCATTTCGTTGGTCAGCAGTCCGCGACACTGCGCAAAGCCAAACGCCCAGCTTGGCGGCATGATGGGCCTGCCGGTGAGCTCGGTGTAACGACTGATTTGTTGCTTCAACGTTGGTCCGTAAATGAAGTAATACATCATTTCCCCACCGGGGGCTGAAAAGGAGTAGTACTGGTCTGACTCCACTCCAAAATCGTATTCCGTCTTGTACGTGTTATCGAAGAAAATACCGTAGCCCTCGCCACTCATAAAAAATGGAATGCTCTTGTACAGGGGATCTTCGCTAACCTGGTAGCAGGGCTTGTCGCTGTTCCACATGCTGAATTGGCTACCCACCCGGTTGATGGAACCATTTTTCTCGCCCAAGCCGTATATCCTCTCACCGGGTTTTAAGGTTTTGTAGCCGGTCATCTTTGCTGAATCGGCTACAAAGCCACGATCCTGGTAATCTTCCATCAGCAGCTTTTGCCATTTATCGAAGATGCGTATTTGGAAAGGTGACTTTTGGATCCGCACAATGAGCTCGCCGGTGTAAATCTCATAACTGGCAGGTTGTTCCGAAAGATTGATCTTTTGACTGCCGTCGCCGGCTTTAATAACGGCAAAGGATTCGTTGTTCCGCTCGAAATCATCCTGATCGTACCAGATTTTCAGGATACCGGAAGTGATCTGTTCCACCTCAACCTGAACATTGTTTTCACAGGTGAAGACGACCTTGTTTCCGTGTGTTTCATAAGAAAAACAACTGCCTGCTTTTTCAAAGTCCTGTGCACTGGCAACCGTTGCGAATAAAAAAATAGTGAGTAAATATTGAAAACGAAACAGTGGTTTCATGATAGTTTAAAGTTAAAAATTAAGGCAAAAAGTACCGGAAAGACAAAAAAATGCCTTCCTGAATTAAAATTTCCGGGATGAAATCAGCTACTCATATTCAACGACGACCATGCTCCAGTATTTGAGTTCGGGCAAGGTAAATGCGACTTGGTTCCCGCTTTGATCAAAGTTTAGCGAACGCGATGCTCCTCCAATCATATCCGGCGAAGCAGTCCAGATCTTTTTCACCGTTCCAGCGCTGGTCAGGCTTATCTGTGCATCTTTCACCAAGGCTGGAACTGCCTGAATTCCCTGGTTGTCTCGCCAGTTGGATGTTTTCGAATCTTTGAAGTTGATGAAATGAACCACTTGCTTGTCGTCGACTTTCCGGCATACCGTCGCGATGCTCCCCTGACTTGCAGGCCAGTTGGCCAACGGCAGTTTCCCATCCATAGAACTCACTGAAACCACGTTAAATGAGCCACCGTTGCGTAGCAGGTTTTGGTAGGCTACCATAAAGTCGTAGTAGGCAGGGAGTGCTTTTTGCAGATCCGACTTCATAGCCAGGTTCGAATTTGGAAAATACTCCTTCCCCAGCATGTGCTCTCCCAATTCGAGGTGGGCGCCACCGAAAGCAAAAATAACGGCATTGGTCATCAACACCGCCGGAGTATTAAAATAGCCTTGATTGTCGGCCAACTCATAATTCATGTAAGCCGCCAGTACGGTGTTTTTGGAGTTGTTGCTGTAGGCATTATTCACCAGTATAATGTTCGCCAAATCGTTATAACTATCATTTGGCGACCAAACTTCGGTATACAGGAAGTCGGACGATGATTGGGCGATCCCTTGCTGTCCGTATTGATTAACAGCGTTCAGCACAATTTCCTTATCCGGATTGGCTGTTCTCATGGCTTCGATAAAAGGCTGGTAAGTCTGAGCCAAATTCAGCGAGTTGCCGTCGTAGGTGTAGCGATTTCCGCGATCACCCAACTGGTCCATATGGAAACCATCAAAATTCAGGTGCTCATAAACTTTCTGATTCTCATTGGCCAGGTACTGCTGCCATTCACTGTTCGACGGATCGAGCAAAAAGATGTTGCTCAGAAACGGAGGTGTTGGAAGCGGATGAAAATCGCGGTTGGTTTGTGTATTGTCGGTATATACATACCACTCTTTTTTTGTGCCGTCGGCTTCAGCGTTTTTCCATGCCCCGTAAATCAGGTTGTAGTGCATGGCTTTCATGTTCCGGCTATGCGCCGCGGCAATGTATTTTTCAACAGTGCTGAAATAAATATCGCGGTTGATGATGTCCTTCCAGCTGGCTGCTGGTGCACCATCGATAACCGGCAATGGCTGGTGATGTTTGTTGTGCCAGTCGTAAAACTGGAGTCCGTTGATATGATAGCGGTTCAGGCTGGCAATCACATCCTCAATCTCCGCGTTGCTTAGCTGATGAAATTTAGACAGGAAGCCGTATCGTGGAAATTTGGTCCAGTCGGAAGACACATCTACGCCAATCGTGGCATAAATGGTTTCCGTGTCA
>TARA_R110002050_G_scaffold87066_3_pt1 | contig 25951 bp, 22 predicted proteins | sample TARA_R110002050 | Tara Oceans TARA_R110002050 (sample SAMEA4396988) | marine metagenome | biome: Polar Biome; feature: [DCM] deep chlorophyll maximum layer (ENVO:01000326); material: water (ENVO:00002006), including particulate matter (ENVO:01000060) such as... | depth 25 m
AATTAAGGAGGTCTCAAAAAAAAGTATACATTTGAATCTTAGGTATGAAAAGTAAAAATTACATCAAAGGGTTTTTGGAGGATATTGTGCTACAATTAATCCGTAAAAATGATAAAATGTACGGGTATGAAATTTCTCAGAAGGTAAAAGAAATCACGGCAGGTGAGATAAACCTTACAGAAGGAGCGCTTTATCCAGTATTGCATCGGTTGGAAAGCCAGAATTTACTTATTGTCACCTATAAAAAGGTAGACGGGCGGGTTCGAAAATATTACGAACTAACCCCCGAAGGCGGAGAAAGCATCAAAAATAATGTCGTTGAATTGCAAGCCTTTTTAGCAGGGCTTAATTCCTTGTTTAATCTAAAACCAATTTAATATGGAATCGCGAAAAGTTACCGAACAAGAAGCCAAAGATTTGATGGCGTTTTGCAAGAAAAAAGATGTCTATTACATTGATTTACGGCTAGAATTAGTTGATCATTTGGCGCATTCTATAGAGGAGCATTGGGTTGAAAATCCGAAAGCAACATTTTCTGAAGCATTGCAGGTGGTCTACAAGCGTTTTGGAATTTTTGGATTTTTAGATGTTGTGGGTGTACATCAGGATAGAATGACCAAGCGGTATTTAAAACAACTCTGGCAAACGGTGTTGGTTATTTTGGCTTGGCCTAGAGTGTTAGGTTTTCTACTTGGCTCACTGGTTCTATTTCAAAGTATGACACACTTTTTAATTATGCAACAAGTGGGAGTGTGGATATTTATTTTGATGGTACTGGTTGGATCCATAAGTAATACGCTCCAATATTTTAGAAACAAGAAAATTCTTGGTAAAGAAACTACCGTTTTGATGAAATCACCAGTTCAAGGATTGTTTTGGTTTGACTATTTTTTTGTTCAAATTATTATTCGCCCCCATTTCTGGAATGCCGAAAATTTATTCTCAGAATGGTCTCCGTTACTTTGGACCTTGTTAATAGCTGGTTCATTTTTGTTCTTTACTGCTAATTACTTAATCCAAGTAAAATCAAAAGACTTATTAATGGAGCTAAAATCACAATTGGCGTAAGAAATGGTAGCTGTTTTTTGGGTTGGGTACTGATGGAAAATATCCCATTGCTATAATTTCAAGAATGCTTAGGCAATAACTATTTTCAATACAATTAGGTCTAAAATTAATTAAACAAATGGTGAGTAATGTTTGGTTTTAAGCCTTTGTTTTTTGTATAAATTTGCGGGTTGAATTTTAGGTAACCACCTTTAAAAAATTAAGCTATGAAAATCAAGAAACAAGAAGCATTGGATTACCATTCAGAAGGTCGTCCAGGTAAAATTGCAGTAGTGCCTACTAAACCTTACAGTACACAAAGAGACCTGTCATTAGCTTATTCGCCTGGAGTTGCAGACCCATGTAAAGAAATTGAAGCCAATAAATCAGATGTATATAAATACACCGCAAAAGGAAATTTAGTTGGTGTAATTTCCAATGGAACTGCAGTATTAGGATTAGGAGATATTGGACCGGACGCATCTAAGCCAGTAATGGAAGGAAAAGGATTGTTGTTCAAGATTTTTTCTGATATTGATGTATTTGATATAGAAGTAGATACAAAAAAAATTGATGAATTTGTCAATACGGTAAAAAATATTGCGCCCACTTTTGGTGGAATTAACTTGGAAGATATCAAAGCGCCAGAAGCCTTTGAAATTGAAAAGCGACTTAAAGCTGAATTAGACATTCCGGTAATGCATGATGACCAACATGGTACGGCAATAATTTCATCTGCGGCATTATTAAACGCATTGGAACTATCGAATAAAAAGATAGAAGAAGTAAAAATTGTGGTGAATGGTGCTGGGGCTGCGGCCATTATGTGCGCTAGACTATATGTGAAATTAGGAGCCAAATTAGAAAACATCTACATGTTGGATAGTAAGGGGGTTATTAACTCGGATAGAGGACAGTTGCCAAAAACCAAAGAATATTTTAGGAGAGACACTAAAATAAGCTCTTTGACCGATGCTATTAAAGGAGCTGATGTTTTTCTAGGTTTATCCAAGGGTAACGTTCTTACCCAGGACATGGTTCGGTCTATGGCCAAAAACCCGATTGTTTTTGCTTTGGCAAACCCGGTAGCAGAAATCTCTTACGAAGATGGAATTAGCTCTAGAGATGATATTATTATGGCAACCGGCCGTAGTGATTATCCTAACCAAGTTAATAACGTACTAGGATTTCCTTACATTTTTAGAGGTGCGTTAGACGTTCGTGCTACTTCTATTAATGAAGAAATGAAACTTGCGGCTGTAAAAGCGTTGGCAGGTTTAGCAAAAGAGCCCGTGCCAGAAGAGGTGATTGAAGCGTATAATGAGAATAAGATATCGTTTTCAAAGACATATATTATCCCAAAACCATTAGATCACCGTTTAATTACAACTGTTTCACCTGCAGTAGCCAAAGCAGCTATGGATAGTGGGGTGGCTCAAAACCCAATAAAAGATTGGGAGAAATATAATAGAGAACTTCAAAACAGATTGGGGCTAGAAAACACCTTGATGAATGGCTTAGAACGAAGAGCGAAACGGGATCCGCAAAGAATCGTGTTTGCAGAGGCGCATGATTTTAAAGTGCTTAAGGCTGCTCAAACGGTTGCTGAACAAGGAATAGCCAAGCCTATATTACTTGGGTTGCCATCGAAAATTAAAGGAATAGCAAAAGACTACGCACTGGATTTATCGGGTTGCGAAATTCTGGATGCACGTTGCGAAGCTACCGAACCTTTGCGTAACCAGTTTGGTGAAGCCTTTTTTGAAAAACGTAAACGTAAAGGATTGACCTTGACTGAAGCTAAAAAATTGATGCGTGAGCGTAATTATTTTGCAGCAGGAATGTTGAAAGCAGGATTAGCAGATGCCGCTATTTCAGGATTGACTAGAAATTATCCAGATACTATTCGTCCGGCATTACAAGTCATTGGTAAGGATGAAGAAGCCTTGCGAATTGTAGGTATGTATGTGGTAATTACCAAAAGAGGGCCGTTGTTTTTTGCGGATACTACCATCAATTTTAATCCTACAGCAGAAGAGTTGGTAGATATTACTTTACAAGTAGATGAGGCGGTTAAACGAATGAAAATTAAACCAGCCATTGCCATGTTGTCTTATTCTAATTTTGGTTCTTCCTCTACAGATTGTGCAGGTGCGGTAACAAAGGCAGTTGATATTTTACACAAAAACCACCCTGAAATTTTAGTGGACGGAGAAATGCAAGCTAATTTTGCGTTAGATACTGATTTATTAGAAGAAATTTTCCCATTTTCGCGATTGGTAAACGAAAAGGTAAATACGCTCATTTTCCCTAACTTAGGTGCTGGAAATATTGCGTATAAATTGGTGCAACAATTAGCGTCTACAGATGCAATTGGTCCTATATTATTAGGAATGAAAAGACCATTTCATGTACTCCAATTAGGTAGTACCGTTCGTGAAATAATTAACATGGTAAAAGTGGCATCTATGGATGCCCAGGCGAAAAAATAAAAATGATAGAGTTTATTAAAGGCAGATTAGCCGAGAAAAACCCAAGTTTTGTTGTAATTGATTGTAATGGAGTGGGATATTATTTAAATATCTCCCTCCATACGTATGGAGCAATTGGAACTGGCGAAGCGGTTAGTTTGTACACCCATTTGGCTATTCGTGAAGATGCGCATGTGCTTTATGGATTTGCAGATAGAGAAGAACGAATGTTTTTCCGCCAACTTATTTCTGTGTCGGGGGTGGGAGCAAGTACCGCTCAAATGGTACTTTCATCTTTAGCTCCGGCTGAGGCTATGTCGGCCATCATAAATGGAGATGTTGCTACCCTGCAATCTGTAAAAGGAATTGGAGGAAAAACAGCGCAAAGAATCATCATTGATTTGAAGGATAAAATAGGTAAATTAGATGTCGCTTCAGAAATTTCTTTAACCCCACACAATACGAATAGACAAGAGGCGTTATCTGCATTATTCGCGTTAGGATTTGATAAGAATAAATCAACTAAAATGATTGATAACTTATTGAAATCCAATAGTGAATTACCGGTCGAGGGATTGGTAAAAGCAGCGCTGAAAAAACTTTAATTTCAGTCGAAAATTTACGTTTTGATTAAATACTACGGTATAAAAATTCTCTTTTTTGTTGCCGCCATGGTTTTTATTGGCAACTTTTCGGTGAAAGCTTCTGAGGTTGCTTATGAGAATTTTTATGCTATTATGCCAGCAGATTCGGGGGATACCATAGATTTAAAATACCCTCATGTTGACAACAGCGTAAGCCCGTTTAACACCACCAATAATCCCATAGATTTAGAAGACCCAAAAAACATTGAAGAAGAAATAGTGTATGATCCCGTTACCGGGAATTACTATGTGGTGTCTAAAATAGGAGACTCGTTGAGTTATCGTCCTGTAAACTACATGACTTTTGACGAGTATAAGAATTACAACTTAGAAAAAGCCCTTGCAGATTATTGGAAAGAAAAAAATGCCACGGAAAGTGAGTTTAATAAAGATGATTCCAAAAGTAAAGACTTAATCCCTTCATTGAATATCGATAGCAAAGGGTTTGATAATATTTTTGGTGGAAACACTATTGATATTCGTCCAAGTGGTTCTGCGTTAGTAAAATTTGGGCTTAAAAATTCGAAAACACAAAATCCTGCCTTAACCGAGCGACAGCGGAGCATTACAACCTTCGATTTTGATCAGCAAATTCAGGTGAATCTAATCGGTAATATTGGAGATAAGCTAAAGCTTTCTATTAATTATAATACCGAGGCCACCTTTGATTTCGAAAACCAGGTCAAGGTTGACTTTACAGGATACGATGATGATATCATCCAAAAAATTGAAGCGGGAAATGTGAGTTTACCGCTTTCTGGTTCTTTAATAACAGGTTCTCAAAGTCTATTTGGTATAAAAACTAAATTAAAATTTGGGCGGTTAGACGTAACCACGGTATTGTCGCAACAAAAAGGAAAAAAGCAAGAAATTGAAGTGAAGGGCGGAGCTCAGGTTAAGGAATTTGAGTTGAAAGCAGATGAATATGATCAAAACAGGCACTATTTTATCTCACAGTTTTTTCGGGATAATTATGAGCAAGCCATGTCTAGTCCCCCTTATGTTTCTTCACCAATTAATGTAACGCGTATTGAAGTTTGGGTGACCAATAATAACAACACTACCCAAAATACACGAAACTTAATAGCTTTTCAAGATTTAGGGGAAGCCAATCCCACCAAGGTTTTTAATCAGGGTGGTAATGGACCATTGAGTTTTCCTGGGGGAAACAATCAATTTCCAAATAATCAAGCAAATAGTTTGTATGAGGATGTGAGTGGAGATCCTATCATTAAAGGATATACTCAAGCCACCACCGCTTTGGCTGGAATGGGCTACATTTCGCAGGAAGATTATCAAAAAGTGGGTTTAGCTAGGTTACTCGCGCCTACCGATTATACGTTTAATGCGCTTCTTGGAACCATTTCGTTAAATATGGAAATGCAACCCAATCAAGTATTATCAGTTTCTTTTCAATACACCTACCAAAACCAAGTGTATCAGGTAGGTGAATTTTCTACAGATGTTGTGAATGATCAAGCCATTTACACGAAAATGTTGAAAAGTTCGAAAATCAACACTAATGCCCCTATTTGGGACTTGATGATGAAAAACGTGTATTCCATTGGGGCTTATCAAGTACAGCAAAACAATTTCAGATTTGATATTTGGTACCTAGATAGAAAAACGGGAGTACCTACTAATTACCTTCCTACAGGTCCATCCGAAATTACGGGTAAACCGCTAATTCAGGTAATGAACTTGGACAAGATGGATAGGAACATGATGGAACCTGCTGATGGTACTTTTGATTTTTTGACTGGCCCCAATAACCTGCCATATATTAATCCCAAAAACGGGAAAGTGTTTTTCCCGGTGCTAGAGCCTTTTGGTAGTCATATTCACAATATCGCAAATGGAGATGCGCAATTTATTGAAGATTACGCATTTGATTCTTTGTATACCAATACCAAACAGGATGCACAGGCGAAATTCCCGAATAAGAATAGATTTTATTTCAATGGGAAATATGAGTCTTCAGTAAGTGATGAAATTTCTGTGGGTGCGATGCAAATTCCGGAGGGGTCGGTAAAAGTCACTGCTGGAGGAAGAACATTGGCGGAGGGTTATGATTACCGAGTAGACTATAATTTGGGCCGGGTTAAAATTTTAAATCAAGGTTTGTTGGAATCGGGAATTCCTATTAAAATATCACTTGAAAGTAATTCGTTGTTTAATATTCAACAAAAAACCATGGTGGCATCTAGGTTTGACTACAAGGTGTCAAAAGATTTTGTTTTGGGTGGTACCATTATGAACTTATCAGAGCGACCATTAACTCAGAAAACAAGTTATGGTGACGAACCCATTTCCAATACCGTTTGGGGGGTGGATGGAGCGTATCGTTCAGAGTCTCAATTTTTAACTCGACTTATTGATAACCTCCCTGGGATTGATACCAAAGAGAAATCAAATTTTCAAATTACGGGTGAATTTGCTCAGTTCCTTCCTGGTCACTCCAAAGCGATTGGAAAAGCAGGGACTTCTTATATTGATGATTTCGAAGGCTCGCAATCCACCATTGATTTGCGCTCTATAACTTCGTGGACGCTAGCGGCTATTCCGCAAAACCAACCTAATGTATTCCCAGAAGCATCTTTAATTAATAATGTAGCATTAGGATTTAATCGGGCTCTGTTTTCGTGGTACACCATTGATCCATTGTTTTTTAGAGATGATTCTAGCACACCTGCGCATATTAAAAATGACCCGGCTATGCAGAGTAACCACTTTATGAGGATAATTCCGGTAAATGAGGTTTTTGAAAAACAACAAGTAAGTAATGTGCAAAATTCGAATATTCCAACGCTTGATTTAGCATTTTACCCGAAAGAAAAAGGACAAAACAATTACGATTTCAATGGGCGTGATTCCATTGGTGATGTTTATAGTGCAGGGATTGATTTACAAGATGGAACTTTGTTAGACCCAGAAACACGATGGGGTGGTATTCAACGTAAAATTGACCAACAAAACTTTGAAGCGCTAAATATTGAGTATATCCAAATTTGGGTTATGAATCCTTTTAATGAGGATTACCAATACGGAAACGATGATGGCGAAATGTATATCAACTTAGGATCTATATCGGAAGATGTGCAACGTGATGGGCAAAATTTCTTTGAAAATGGACTTTCTGTGCCTCCAACGGCCATTGCTACCGAACCGTACACTACTAAATGGGGTAGATATACGCCAGGAAATCAAATTGTAACAGGGTTTGACAATGATCCAGCTTCTCGTCAATATCAAGATGTAGGTCTAGATGGTTTACGCGATGTGGAAGAAAAAGAGTTTTTCAGTACCTATGCGGCTAATGTGGCTAATATTCCAAAATTGGCTAATGATATTTCGCAAGATAATTTCTCGTATTACCGTACGGATTCGTATGATGCACAAGAAGCAGATATTTTAACACGTTACAAAAAGTATAATGGATATGACGGAAATTCACCTTTATCTACCAGTGCAGGTGCTTCATCTGTAGGTTCTACTCGGCCAAATCAGGAAGATATTAATTTGGATAAAAACATTGAAGAAACAGAGTCGTATTGGCAATATAAAATTAAAGTGAGTCGATCAGATTTCAATAAAAACAATATTGGGAATAATTACATTACCGATGTGAGATCCACGCAAGTAACCACTAAAGATGGTAATACCAGAGATATTGAATGGTACCAATTAAAAATTCCTATCCGAGAGGGAGTGCCAATTGGCGGAATTCGTGATTTTAGATCTATTCGGTTTATGCGGGTGTTTATGCATGGCTTTAAAAACCCAGTAGTAATGAGAATGGCTCGTTTTGAGTTAGTACGTGGCGAATGGCGTAAATATGATGGGGCGTTACAAGATCCCGGAGATTATATTTTGGGCGATGATTTCACTAATTTTGATGTTTCTGCCGTAAATATTGAGGTCAACTCTTCCAAAAAACCCGTAAATTATGTGTTGCCTCCTTTTATTCAACGTGAAACTAATGTAGGGTCTACCAATCAAAACCAATTGAATGAACAGTCGCTTGCGGTAAATATATGTGAACTACCAGATGGGCAGGGTAGAGCGGTTTATCGTTCTTTCGACCTAGATGTACTTTCGTATAATACCCTGAAAATGTTTGTGCATGCAGAATCCTATGTATCTGAAGCCCCAGTAAAAAATGGAGATTTGGTAGCATTTATGCGGGTTGGAACAGATTTCGAAAATAACTATTACGAATATGAAATTCCTCTAAACGTGACCCTTCCTGGGCAGTATAATGGAGATGACGATCAGCAAAGATTATTTGTTTGGCCCGAAGCCAATAATATGGAGGTGAAGTTTGAGGATTTTAAAAGTTTAAAAATCAGAAGAAATAAAGAAGCTATTACCAATGGCCAATCAGGTGATTTCACTACTCCCTACTCCCTCCAAATTGGAAAGGCAAAAGTGTCCATTGTGGGTAATCCTTCTCTTAATGGAGTGAAAACAATTATGTTGGGTGTGCGCAATCCGCGTCAAGTAGTAGGCGATACCGAGGACGATGGTGAAGGTAAATGTGCGGAAATTTGGTTTAACGAATTGCGTTTGTCTGATTTTGATGACCAAAGCGGTTGGGCTTCAATTGTGACAGCTACCACAAAGTTGGCGGATTTTGCTAACATCTCTGTATCCGGTAGTATGAGTACACCAGGTTGGGGTAGTATTGATAAAAAAATTAGCGAGCGACAAAGAGAAACGCGTCAAGATTTGGATATTCAGGCCAATGTGGAACTAGGTAAGTTTTTGGGTAAAAAATCAGGTGTTAAAATTCCAATGTATGCCGGGTATACCGTAGGTATAGTGAAACCACAATATGCTCCTCTTGCTCCAGATATCAAGTTTGATAGATATGTGAAGGAAGCTTTCCCCGCAGGAAAACAACAAGACTCGGTAAGAAGTGTGCAACAAAAAGTGATTACACGCAAAAGTTTAAATTTCACCAATGTCCGTAAGGAACGGACCAATAATGAGAAAAAGAAAAAGGTCTATGATATTTCTAATTTTGCAGTAAACTATTCATATAGCTCCACAGAAATGCATGATTTCCAGACGGAATTTGATAATTTGAAATCCTATCGTGGTGGTCTGTCCTATAACTTTTCTGCTGCACCCAAAAATATTAAACCCTTCTCAAAAAGTAAGTTCTTTAATAGCACTGAGTGGTTAGGTTTAGTCAAGGATGCCAATTTCTATTTGTTTCCAAAATCGTATAGTTTTTCTACCGATGTAAATCGTCAGTACCAAGAATCTAAAACTCGAAACAATAACCCAGAGCTTAAAAATACGATACCTGTTTATGTAAATAAAACCTTTAATTGGAATAGAAGTTATGCGTTGAGATGGGATTTAACTAGAGCGATTAAACTAGATTTTACTGCAAGAAATAAGTCTTTGATTCGAGAAACATTGGGTCAAAGAAGTGATTCAATAGCCGATTGGAATGAAACGGTGAAACGAAGTGTGATGGAATTTGGAACGAACCTAAAATATAATCACGCTTTTAATTTGACTTGGGCCATACCGGTAAATAAAATTCCAATATTAGATTGGACTACTTCCACCTTTAAATATGGGTCTACTTATAGTTGGTCGCGGGCACCTTTTATTGTGGAAAATTTAGGGAATACGATTCAAAATACGCAAACCATGCAGCTAAATGGAACCCTGAATTTTGTGAATTTGTATAACAAGTCTAAATATTTGAAAAAGGTAAATTCAAAGCGACCGGGTCAAAACAAAGCGAAAAGCAAGGTTAGCAAAAACCCAGCCGACACAACGAAATCAGGGAAACCTAAAAAAGATGGTCCGCCAGCCTTTGTTGATGGAATTGCGAGGGTCATTATGATGATTCGAAAAGGAAATGCAAGTTATTCAAGAACCAATGGGATTATGCTTCCAGGATATACCCAAGAAACGGAAGTGATTGGAATGAATAATGATTTTAGCGCACCAGGATTAGGTTTTGTATTTGGGCAACAAGATGGCTTTGGGGACAGTAAAGACTACTTGCAATACGCCCGACAGAATAATTGGTTGGTGACTGATACAAGTTTCAATAATCAGTATAGACAAACGAATGGCGAGAAATTAAATTTAAAATTATCGATAGAACCAATTCGTGATTTCAGGGTGGAATTAAATACTGCATGGAACGATGCAAAAAGTTATACTACATACAACCGCTATTATAACAATGTTGTTATTGACGGAACAACCTATGCCGATACATTTTTGCGTGACAGTCCGTTGGAACAAGGTACATTTACCTCTTCCTTCTTTATGATGCGTACCGCATTTGAGAAAGGTCAGCCTAATAATGTAAGTAGCGCATTTGAACAATTTTCTGAAAATAGAGCGATTATTTCTACCCGTATTGGGAAAGAATCGCAAGCACTTAATTATTCTGATGGAGAGTCGGCTAATGGATATTACGATGGGTATGGGCCAAATCATTCGGATGTGTTAATTCCGGCTTTAATCGCAGCGTATAGCGGTAAAAGTGCGGAGACGGTGAGCACCAACATATTCTCTAAAATGTATATTCCGAATCTTAGGTTAACATATAATGGATTGGGCAAACTACCTGCACTGAAAAAATATGTAAGAAGCATAAGCGTATCTTCCGGTTATAAATCATCTTATGTGGTAGGTAGTTACACTTCTAATATCCGTTTTGATGATGCTGATGAAAATGGGGATATGTATACTCCTGCGCGAGATACGAGTTCATTATATAATAATTTTGTGGCTAAGTATAATTACACTGGAGTTACGCTTCGCGAGTCATTTAGCCCATTAATTAATATAGATGTAACATTAAAAAACTCTGTGCAAGTTAGATTTGGAATAAAGAAGGATAGGACTATTAACCTAAGTACCCGAAGCTTGCAGGTTATGGAAGTTCGAGGTCAAGAACTAACCGTTGGTTTGGGCTATACCTTTAAGCAGTTACGTGCTCCTTTTCAAGCTAAAACAAATAGAAATGCGATAAAAAGTGATTTCAAAGTTCGCGCTGATTTTTCTATACGTAAAAACATAAGCATCACTCGTGAGTTGGATACTAAAATTAATCCAAACAACCCTACCAATGGACAAAACACGCTAACCCTTAAACTTACAGGTGATTACAAGTTGAATCGCAAGCTTACTTTACGGTTATTTTTCGACTACATTTCCAATACACCAGTCATCTCTTTATCGTATCCTAACTCTACTACAAATGGTGGTTTTAGTATTCGCTTTAACTTAAACGGATAAGAATAATTTATATCTTTGAACTCTTTAAAAACAAATAAAATTACATTACCATGGGAATACCTGCAGAATTAAAATACACCAAAGATCACGAATGGGTAAAAGTTGATGGGGACGTTGCAATCATAGGAATTACTGATTATGCGCAAGGTGAACTTGGAGACATCGTATATGTTGAGGTGGATACCGAAGGAGATAGCTTAGACAAAGAAGAAACATTTGGAACAGTGGAAGCTGTAAAAACGGTTTCTGATTTATTTATGCCGGTTTCTGGCGAAGTTATTGAGTTTAACGGAGGACTAGAAGATGCTCCAGAAACGGTAAATAAAGATGCCTACGGTGAAGGATGGATGATTAAAGTAAAAATGAGCAATCCATCAGAATTAAATGATTTGCTTGATGCAGAGGGGTACCAAGCACTTATAGCGGGATAAAAAATAAGCTTTGTATTTTTCAAAAAACAAAGTTACCATTTTCTGGGCACTGCTTATTGCAGTGCTCAGTTTTATGCCTGGCAGTAACTTCCCGAAAACGGAAATCACTAACATTGATTTAGCCGTTCACTTTACCTTTTATTGCGTTTTTAATTTCCTGTTAATCATAGGAAATGTTCGCCAATTTCAATTTTCTTTTTTGCGTAACTACCCTGTTGTAGGGGCTTTTCTAGTTTCCATTCCCTTTGGTGGTCTAGTGGAAATAATTCAGGGCACGGAATTTGTTTCACGGTCCTCAGAATTCTCTGATTTTATTGCTAATTCTATTGGTAGTGTGATAGGTTGGATTCTGTTTAGAATTATTTATGGATCTCCAAAAAACTTTACAACATGGAACAAAAAAAGTCCTCCCGAAAAGATTTCCGAAAACAATCACCGCAATTCTTCCTTATCGGATTAATTGTGGCATTGAGTGTTACGCTCCTTGCTTTCGAATACAGAATCCCAAATCCTAAGGTCATTCCTTTGCCGTTCGAATCGGATGAATACATGTTTAAAGATGAGGTAATTCCCCCATTGATTTTACCTAAGCCGCCATCTCCTCCCACACCACCATTGCCACCAGCTCCAAGTCCTGAGCCAAAACCAGAGCCGGTGATAGGGCCTATCGTGGATCCAGTAGTAGTTTCTGAGCCTTTACCTACCGATTCAGCCTTTTTTATTCCAGATGAAAAACCGGTGGAAGAGCATCTTCCTTTTCGAATAGTTGAAAAAATGCCAAGTTTTATGGGCGGTGAGAAAAGATTGTATGCCTATTTAGGGAAAAATACTAGGTATCCTGCTCTTGCACAAGAAAATGATTTAGAAGCAAAAATACACGTGCAATTTGTGGTAAATAAAGATGGGTCTATTTCAGATGCAAAGGTGCTAAACCCCACTGGCTATGGATTTGATACGGAAGCATTGCGTGTAATAAATGCAATGCCAAATTGGTCTCCAGGTCAGCAGGCAGGTCAAAATGTGAGGGTATTGATTGTAATTCCTATTATTTTTTCTTTAATGTAGGTAATCACCCATTATAATTATAAAAATGTTGCTATTTTAGCAAACTCAAAAATTGGATATAAATGGAACTGAAGAAAAATCCAGAAGTAGACGTAAATAAGAAGTCGGGTATGTATTTCATGATTGGAGCAGTTGTAGCGCTATCAGTGCTTTTACTGTCTTTTGAATGGAAGGTATATGAGACTCAATTAACGGAACTAGGCAAATTAGTTTTGGACGCAGAAGAGGATGAAATGATTCCTATTACGCAACAAGAACTACCACCACCACCTCCGCCACCTCCACAAACAACAATTATTGAAATTGTTGAGGATGACGAGGAGATTGAAGAAGAATTGGAAATTGAAGACACTGAAGCGGACGAAGATCAAGTCGTTGAAATTGTTGAAGTGGAAGAAGAAGCAGAAGTAGCGGAAGAAGAAATTTTCACTATCGTTGAAACTAACCCATCTTTTCCGGGTGGAGAAGCAAAAATGTATGAATACCTTGGTAAAAATATGGATTATCCCCCAATTGCGAGAGATAATAATATTCAAGGTAGAGTGTATGTTTCCTTTGTAGTCGAAAAAAATGGTAGTATTACCGATGTAAGAGTTCTTCGTGGAATTGGCGGAGGATGTGATGAAGAAGCGATGCGTGTAGTTAAATCTATGCCAGGATGGAGTCCAGGTAAACAACGGGGTAAAGCTGTTCGTGTGCGTTTTAACCTCCCAATCGTATTTAAATTACAATAATTATTTTGTGAGAAATTAAATGAAAGCCTTGGCAGTTATTGCCAAGGCTTTTTTATTTTTACCTACTTAAATAGTGGTTATGAATAAGGTGGAATTAGGCAACTGGGTGAGTGCTCAGTTGACGGAAAACAACGATTTTATATCGGAATTTGATAATGCTAACTTGCATCAACTTGTTTCAAGTATTGATCTAACAACTCTTAATGCCACCGATAGCCCTTCTTCTGTAAAGGAGTTTGTAACACAAGGCCAAAACGTATTGAAAAAACATAGCTTGCCTAATGTGGCCGCTTATTGCGTTTTTTCTAATTTCACTTCATTGGTAAAGGATCAATTAAAAAACACAAATGTTTCTACTGCATGTGTTGCTACCGCTTTTCCACACGGACAAGCCAGCGCATATGTTAAAGTAGCGGAAGTGGAGGATGCAGCTAAGCAGGGAGCAGACGAAATTGATGTTGTGATTAATAGAGGCTATGTTTTAGACGGAAATTATCAAGAGATGGAAAATGAAATTTCCTCCTTCAAAAAAGCCGCTGGAAATGCCCACATGAAAGTAATTCTAGAAGTGTGTGAATTAGATTTATCTCAGATTTATGAATCTTCCAAACGAGCAATTAATGCGGGGGCTAATTTTTTAAAGACTTCTACCGGAAAAGGAAGCTCTGGAGCTTCATTGGAAGCTACTTTAATAATGTGTCTCGCTATCAAAGAACATTATGAAACCACCGGAAAAATGGTTGGGTTTAAAGCAGCCGGAGGAATATCGACTTCAAAAAATGCGATGCAGTATCGGAATGCGGTGCAATTTATGTTGGGTGATAACTGGATGAATAATCAGTATTTTAGGATTGGTGCAAGTAGCCTATTAAAAAACATAATTAACGATTTGAAATAATCGAAGAGTCTTCAGTGAATGATTAAAAGAACACACATAATCGTTTTGGTTGGATTATTATTAATCGGCCATTTTGGATTTTCTCAAAAGGTTTTGCTCCCCTTTGATAGAGTTACTTCTCAAGATGCAATGCGACAATTGTATGAGAGCGATTCTATTATTCATCTTTCATTTAAGCCGCTTTTGTTGGATAAATCGGGTTACGATACTTTGATAAGTAGAACCAACTCAAGATTTACCCAAAAAAAGTATAATAGTTGGGCAAGTCGTAAATTGTTTCGTGAAAATCTTGCTGTTTTAAAAGCGGAAGACTTTTACATGAGTATTGATGTAGTAATGAATTTGGAAGGCGGGAAAGATTTATCAAACACCACTGGCAAAACATTGTCAACCAATACCAGAGGAGTGTTAATACAGGGTAATATTACGGATAAAATTTATTTCCGAACTGACTTTTACGAAACGCAATCCTATTTCCCTACCTATATGGACAGTATGATTGCATCTAGTGGAGTGGTTCCCGGGCAAGGCAAGGCTAAATCTTTTAAAACGGGTGGGTATGATTACCCAATGGTTACTGGGATTGTGAATTTTCAAGCCACTAAGAATGTAAATGTACAGTTTGGACAAGATAAAATGTTTATCGGTAATGGGTATCGCTCATTGTTACTATCGGACAATGCCGCTCCATTTTTATTTTTACAAGCAGGGGTGAATTTGTTTGAAAATAAACTGAATTATCATACCAATTGGGCATCTCTACAAACACTGAATAAGGTGCATGGTCCAAGTGGAGGCGATGATTTATTTGCAAAAAAGCAGGCTAATTTCAATTACTTGTCGTTTAAACCCAATGCTAAGTTTGAAGTAGGATTATTTGAAGGAGTGATGTGGGAACGTTGGAATGAGTATACCGGGTCGCAAAACTTTGATCCCGTATTTCTAAATCCAGTGCCATTTTTAACGACTGCCATTAAAAGTAATGATACTCTGGTTAACTCCTTGATTGGATTTAACTTGTTTTATAAACCGTTAATTCATACCGCATTTTACGGACAGTTTACCCACGGGGTGCAGGGCGGTGGCTCAGGGTTTCAAATGGGCACAAAACTATTTGATGTGCTAGGTGTGGAAGGACTTAATTTTCAATTAGAGTACAATCATGTGGGCGAAGGAGTGTATGGCACGAAGAATAATTACACCGATTATTTTCAATTCAATCAACCATTGGCCGTACAGCAAATGGAAAACTTTTCAGAAGTCATTTTTATTGGAAATTACCGATTTAAAAGAGTGTTAGTTCATTTTAAAGCTGCTTTGGCCAATGTAAATAATGATGCAATTGGAACCGCTAGTATTAATAATTATGATGCTAATGTGGGCTATTTATTCAACCCTATAACCAATTTGATGGTAAACATGGGAGTGCGTTACAGAGATCATTCTATTACCGGAAATACCAATTGGGTTTACTTTGGGGTAAAAACAAATTTACGTAACCTTTACTACGATTTTTAATGAGAAAGTTTCATTCATACTACGGGGTTTTGGTTGTGCTGTTGTGGGTAGCATCGATAGGCGTTAATGCGCAAAACAGGTTGTACGTACCCTTTCAGCGACAGGTAAATTTACCGCTTCAAAATAATTTGGATACCTTAGGTTCGAAATTTCATCCTGATATTTTTCCTTATCAATCTACGGATGTGGATAGTGCGCATTGGTTTAAAGAAGTGTATCAAGGGGATTTTGCGACAGATAAATTCTTGTTGAATTTGAATTTAAATCGTCAATCCAAAAAATATCCGGTGAAACTATCAGTGTCTCCGATAGGAGAAATTTTAACGGGTTTTGAGTCTGGGATAGATGCAAAATCATTTTTGCAAACGGGAATTGGGTTTAATTTTTCGGCCATGGTAGGCAATACCGTGGATGTGAATATTAATATCATGGGAAGTAATTCTAGCTTTCCAAGTTTTGTGGAGTCCTTCATTTTTGCCAATAAAGTAATTCCAGGACAAGGTTGGGGTTACAAATCAGATTTAGGTTATTACTACAACAATTCAAACGGATATGTGAGCTATACTCCTGGCAAATATTTCAATCTAACCCTGGGTAGAGGGAAAAATAAATTCGGAGACGGATACCGTTCTTTACTTCTTAGTGATATTGGTAATAACCAAAATTATTTCCGCATTGTTACCAATATTTGGAAATTCAAATATGTCAATTTGTTTACCCAAATGGATGATGTTTATGAAATCCCTGGCGCTCCTGATGTGAAAAATAAGAAATACGGTTCGTATCATTATTTATCCATCAATATTAAGAGAAGATGGAGTGTTGGTTTATTTGAAAGTATCCAATGGATGGGTCAAGATTCAATTGTAAATAGAGGGTTTGATCCCTACTATTTGAACCCAATTATATTTTTAAGACCCGTAGAATTCAGTTTGGGTTCTGCCGATAATGCGTTGATGGGTTTAAACCTGAGTTTCAAGGCTTCTAATAACGTGAAGTTTTATGGTCAAATAGTGTTGGATGAATTTAAACTAAGTGAGATGACTGCCGGTACCGGTTGGTGGGGGAATAAATACGGAACACAAATTGGCGTGAAGTATTACAATGCGTTCCATGTTGATCGCCTAACTCTTCAAGGAGAGTACAATCGCGTTAGACCATACACTTATAGTCATCGGGTGGCCGGACAAGCTTATGGAAACTATAATCAACCGCTCGCACATCCTAGTGGAGCCAATTTTAATGAAGGGGTTTTTCTAGCGAATTATTACGTAAATAAATTTTATGTAGAATTAAAAACAACCCTATTGCTACAAGGGGTAGATTCAGATTCCGTTAGTTATGGCGGAAACATTTTTAAATCCTACCAGTACAGACCATCAGACTATGGTATTGAAATAGGACAGGGAGTGAAAAGAACACTAACAACCGTAAATTTGAAGGCATCCTATTTATTAAGTTCTAAGGCGAACATTCGAATAGAAGCTAATTTATCCAGCTACAATGAGACCATTGGAGCAGTTTCAAATAGTATTTTTTGGGCAAGAATTGGTTTGCGTACTGGGATTTTTAATGAGGATTGGGACTTTTAAAGGCTATTTATAAGATAAAAAACACCGGGCTGATTTTCCAATATTTTAAAGGCAAAAAATAATAGAGAAAAAAATATAATCTTGGATTAAAGTTTTTGATAACGGATTTGTCTCCTTGCCTAATTCTTATAGATTTGCAAGAGTCAATCAAGTCGATTAATATGATGATTAAATCCAGTGAGGCAGTAGGTTCTTACGCATCCATAATTACCAGGGTAAAAATATATGCCGCATTTACAAAGATGCGTTTAGCCTCCTTGGTAGTGTTTTCTGCGGTAGTGTCTTATTTATATGCTGCTCCTAGCATTAATTTATTCAACCTAGCCATTCTTTCTATAGGTGGTTTTTTGATTACCGGTGCAGCAAATGGTATGAATCAAATCATTGAAAAAGATTACGATAAATTGATGACACGTACTGCAGACCGACCAATTCCTTCTGGGCAAATGTCTGTTTCCGAAGGTTTTTTGATTGTGGCCATTACCGGAACGCTTGGAATTATTTTATTGTGGTACTTTTTGAACCCGTTATCCGGATTACTAGGCGCATTTGCCATGTTGTTATACGCAGGAGTTTATACTCCTTTAAAAAGAATTACATCTTGGTCAGTTATTGTAGGGGCTATCCCAGGGGCAATTCCACCATTATTGGGTTACGTTGCCGAAACTGGTAAATTTGGATTAGTACCCGGAATATTATTTATTGTTCAGTTTGCATGGCAATTACCTCATTTTTGGAGTATTGCTTGGAAATTAGATGAAGACTACCGGAAAGGTGGTTTTAAAATGATGCCGATAAACGGAGTGAAAGATCGTGCTTCGGCAATTGTTATTTTAGTTACCGCTCTTTTGATGATTCCCGCAGGTTTGTTGCCTTATTATTTTGGCGAAACCACCATTTACTCTGGAATAATCATAACAGCTTTAGCATTGTGGATGGTTTATTATGCCGCAAAATTGGTGCAAACAAAAGATGATAAAATGGCGTTAAAAGTAATGTTTACTTCTTTTGCTTATTTACCGCTTACACAGTTGGCTTTAATGTTTGACAAAATATTCTTAATGTAATGACTACTGGAATTTCCATAGAAGAACAAGGTGTTATTCGTAAAAAAACGGCAAAGCCGTTATTATGGGTAGCCATGGCCGGGATGACCATGATTTTCGCTTCACTAACAAGCGCTTACGTGGTTAGACAAGCAGATTCAGATTGGTTAACTATAGAATTGCCAAATGCATTCTATATAAGTACAGCTATTATTATTTTAAGTAGTTTGACTTTAATTTTTGCGGATATGTCGGCAAAAAAAGATAGCCAATTAGGAATAAAAATAGGATTGTTAGCTACCTTGATTTTGAGTTTTGCTTTTGTTTTTTCACAATTTGAAGCCTATCAAATTTTGATGGAAAACGGAATGTTTTTTTCTGGATCGGGAATTTCATCCTCTTTTTTATATGTGCTCACATTCGTTCACTTGGCGCACGTGTTTGGAGGAAACATTACTTTATTTGTGACTACATTAAAAGGCTTTAGAGGAAAGTATTCTTCTGAAAATAAATTAGGAATTGAATTAGCATCTTGGTATTGGCATTACCTTACCGGAGTTTGGATGTTTTTACTACTATTTTTACTATACATCAAATAAATCAATCAACCAATAATACGCAATTAATATGGCGGGACAATCGACAGAACAATTAACAACAAAAGAACTTTGGGGCGGAAAACGCTCTCCATTCAGCATCAGTTATGGTAAAATGATGATGTGGTTCTTTTTAATTTCGGATGCATTAACCTTTACAGGTTTTTTAAGTGCATTGGCATTTATGCGCGTACACTATGCGGATGTTTGGCCTATTACTGAAAATATATTTTACCACTTTCCATTTTTTCATCATACAGAGTTGCCCCTTTTATATGTGGCTTTTATGACGTTTATTTTGATTATTAGTTCTGTAACAATGGTGCTAGCAGTAGAAGCTGGTCACAGAATGGATAAAAAAGGAGTTACAAAATGGTTGTTTCTAACCGTTATTGGTGGAGCAGTATTCTTAGGTTCTCAAGCTTGGGAATGGAGTACCTTCATTCAAGGTTCAGAATATGGCGCTTATGACATGGGTGATGGCACCATGGGTAGAATTATGAACGAAGAGGGCACAGTAATTCAATTGCGCGATCGTTCTTTGTTAGAAGGTGTTGAAGCAGAAAAAATTAAAGAGACCCAACGTGTGGTTTATGGAGCTAATTTGCATGAAAACGAATATGGTCTTCCATTATATGCGGATTTCTTTTTCTTTATTACAGGATTTCACGGAACACACGTTTTGTCAGGTGTAATTATCAATTTCTTAATTCTAATGAGAGTTAGAAAAGGTGAATTTGAAAAAACAGGGCATTACGAAATGGTAGAGAAAGTAGGTCTATATTGGCACTTTATCGATTTAGTATGGGTGTTTGTATTTACATTCTTCTATTTAGTTTAATCATTGTATAAATATTAATAAGATGAAAAGAGACGACATTATAGAATACTCATTATATACCCACCACGGGGAAGAAGAAGGAGTTAAAAAACGGAAAGAGATTTATAAGGTAACTTTGATCCTTTCGGTAATTACTTTTATTGAAGTAACAATGGGAATTGTGTTTGGAAAAGCACTATTTCTAGATAATCAAGCAGTTTGGGATTTGATTAAGATTGCATATATCGGATTAACTGTTGTAAAAGCTGCGTATATCGTATTAGTATTTATGCACCTTGGTGATGAGAAAAAACCAATTCGTTGGATTATTTTAGGACCTTATATGTTCTTCTTATTGTATTTATTATTCTTCATTTTAGTGGAAGCCGGAGCGGATACTGCTATTATTTAATTGAATAATTAAAAATTATTGATAACCGTTAGTTCTTATGGAGCTAGCGGTTATTTTTTTGGGTTACATTTGCGCAAATTGCTATGAAAAAAAGTAGATTATATTCCATTGTTATTGTTTCGGTGATATTGTTGTTCCCGTCTTTGCTCTACGTGATTTTTGCCACTGGTAAACATCATATTGATAAAATGGAAGTTTTCGGCCCTATGGAAGATTCTGTTATCTACAGCATTCCCGAGGCTAAGTTTTTAAATCACTTTGGTGATTCCATTTCAACCTCTTATTTTGATAGTAATATCGTTTTGTACAATTTTTTCTGTGCGCAGTGCAGTGACTCATCTGCCCGTAACCTATTGCTGGTAAAAGCGGTTACAGAGCGATTTTTTGATAAAAAAGATATTAAATACGTATCTATTAACCTCACGCCATCGGTTTGGAGTTCTGAGCTGATTAAGGAATATGTGGCTCCTTTTAACATTGAACCTAACCAGTGGTTTTTTGTGACAGCGGATTCCAATTACTTGGCCACTTTTGCGCATAATGGACTCTTGGTGAATTCTGTATACGATGAAATTAAAAAGCCATATAGCCCAGGAATGGCTACCGTGGTAATTGTAGATAAGCAACAGCATATACGCGGATATTTTGATGGAAATCAATACGTGGATCAATCCAGTATAATTGATGTAATTAAACGAATTCGATTGGAAGAATATCGGAATGCAAGTAAAAGAAGGGAGGACCAGTTTGAAAGGAGAAGGAATTAATACCAAGATAATAATTGCCATTGCAATTTTTCTACCCCTTGCGGTAGCTATTATGTATTTTTTACCAAAAAGTGAAGATGTAAATCATTTGGTAAAGGCTATTCCAAAATTTAATGCCATGTTAAATGGCACTTCATTTTTGGTTTTGATAAGTGGTTTGATAGCAATTAAATCCAAGAAAAAAGAATTGCATCGATTGTTAATGACGCTTGCCATTGTATTGAGCACCTTATTTTTGGTGGGTTACGTCACCTATCATTCACAAGTAGAAAGTACGCCATTTGGTGGAGAAGGAACTATTAGAGTGGTTTATTTCTTTATTTTGATTACCCACATTATTTTAGCGGCAAGTCTTGCTCCAATGGTCCTCTTAACGTTTAGAAAAGCTTTAAAAAAGGATTTTGAAGGTCATAAGAAACTAGCAAGATGGACTTATCCTATTTGGGTATATGTATCGTTAACTGGAATAATTGTCTATTTAATGATTTCACCGTATTACGTTTAGAATTGCAATATTAAAATGGAATAGTATGAAGTTTTCAAAAATATTTTCGGTCCTTTTAGTATTAGCATTTACACTAATATCCAATTTCTCTGTTGCTCAATGCAGCATGTGTCGTGCGGTTGTGGAGAGCGATATTTCAGGAAAGGGAACTGGTATTAATAACGGAATTGTCTATTTGATGGCCTTCCCTTATGCGCTAGTAGCCATTTTAGCGGTAGGGTTAATCTATAAAATGCGAAAAGATTCAACTATTGTTTAATCGTAGATTCCGGCTGTAAATCCTGTAATAGAGGAGGTAATTCAATTTTATCCTTTCGAACGAAAGCACTTGGGAAATCAGATTTTATTTCTTGAAGTAATTTTTCAGCTTCTAATTTTGTTCTGAAATCACCCACCCTAACTTCATAATTTGGACTTTTCCAAGCCAAATGAGTCGTGGTTTCTGGAAATTTTTGGTTAAATGATATTTGTTTATTTCGTGCGTTTAATTTGCTATTGGCCCCTGAGGTTGAAAAGATTAAAATGGTATACCCAGGAATTAAAGGGGCTTTTTTTGTGTATTCCGTTAATGCTTCATCCGCTTCCATAATTTGTTGGTTTGCTTCGAATGTAAAGGATCCAGGAATAATAACAGTAGAAGGATTTTGATGTAATACGGTGTCTATAGAAGTTGGCTTGATTTCATCAGTGGTCAGGGTATCTGAATGGGGAAATTTTTTCCATTTATCTCCAAATTGAGCATTGGCGAAACTCCATATAAATAAGCCGCAAATTATAAGTAGACCCCTTAAAAACATATTCTCTTTGATTATTATTACTTACAAATGTAAGCAAATTGATTGCCCTAAATAAAAAAGCAAGAAAAAAGGAAGGCTGTCCAAAACCTTCCTAATCCAACCTAAGAAATGCCTAAAATTTCTTAGGAATCATGAAAAACTATAAAAATTATGATTGATATCTTTTTTACCTCGTTTTGCGAAGTAGCATTTGCTTTTAGTAAATAATGAATTTTGCTGGATTTACTTTCGCTCCATCTTGCTCTACTTCATAATGCAAATGAAATCCTGTTGAAGCTCCAGTATTTCCAACCGTGCCGATAATGTCTTTTTGAGATACTTGTTGGCCAATGGTAACCTTTATTTCGTTGAGGTGGCAATAACTGGTCTTAATATTGTTTGCGTGTTTTATCGTAATGTTATTCCCTCGTCCGGTAATTGATTTTTCCACAAGAACCACTTTCCCATCCGCTGTAGCGAGTACATTAGTCCCTGAATTGGCGATGAAATCCATGCCAGTGTGTAGTTTTTTAATTTTGTAAATGGGATGCATTCGCATTCCATAACCGGATCCAGCCCGTGTCAGGTTCTTTTTTTGAATTGGTGATATATTCGGGGTTTCCGTATTAGTGGAAGTGGAACTAAGGAAAGCAAAACCTAATATTAAAATTGAAGTGGCTATAAATGAAATTTTTTTCATGGTGTTGGTTCTAATTGAAAATGATGAACAGTAATGTGAGGCACAAATGTATAGGGTAAAAAGACACCATTTGTTAAGCATAACTTAACGGATGTTAAATTTCGTTAAACCCGTTTAACAGTGGGCTGAAAGCTTATTTTTGTCAACGGATGCAAAATAAAATCATCAAGCTACTCATCTTTGCGATAGCCAGTGCGGTAATTGCATTAATTGCCATGCAATTTTATTGGGTGCAAAGTTCTGTAGACTTACGGAAAGATGAATTTAGCCGAAACTCTATCGAGGCGCTTCAGTCGGTTTCTGATTATTTAATGCGGCATGAGGCTGCCTCAAAAATAAAGGCCAAAGAGCAAAACAGGTACCTTTTTATTGATGATGCTGCCGAAGATAAAATTACTCATGCTGGTGGAGACACCAATTATGAGTATATGATGGTAGAGAGTTATGTTCAAAATGGCGATGAAATTGAATTTTCGATATCCGAAAAAAGGGATGGTGAAGATATTTCCAATCGGCAAGAAATTTTGCCTAAAGAAATTCCAAAGTTTGGAAAGGAAGGTGATAACGAAAACGCGTGGGCCTATGGATCTGCAGGCGGTTCCTATCGTGGTCTTTCACTAAATAAGGAAGTGCGAAGCCGAATTGCCCAAAACAAAGTTTTCATCGGTGAAATTGAAAAAAGTCTAGTAGAGGTAAATTACAATCAACAATTAGAAGAGCGAATTGATTCATTGTTTTTAGATTCATTGTTGCATTTAGCTTTTTACGAGCGCGGAATAAACACGCGTTTTGAATTTGGGGTGTTCGACCATTTTGGAGTGTTTAGGTTTGGAAATGTGCAACAATCAAATGGGAAATTAGAACAGTCGCCTTATAAAACGCGCCTATTTAAAAATGATTTGGTTGGCAAACCAGGATATTTAAAGGTCTATTTCCCAAAGGAAAAAGGATTTATTCTGAAGTCCACTATGTTTATGTTGCTAACTTCCATTTTGGTGGTACTGGCTATTATCTATATTTTTTACTGGACGGTAAAAGCCATCATTACGCAAAAGAAAAACTCGGAAATTAAAAACGACTTCATTAACAATATGACCCACGAGTTGAAAACACCCATTTCCACTATTTCCCTGGCGGTTGAAGTGCTAAACGACCCAATCATGGCTGAGAACAAGACGCTACTGTCACGTTATTTGGGAATGATTAATGAGGAAAATAAGCGTTTAGGGATGTTAGTGGAAGAGGTGCTTCAAAGTGCCGCTTTAGACCGAAGTGCGTTTAAATTAAAATCAGAAGTATTAAATATTGCCCATTTGGTGACAGAGGTTGTTGGTAAAATGGATATGAAATTGAAAGAACGTCAAGGAGTGGTAGAATTGGATATTGATTCTACTGGAGTATATGAATTTATTGGTGATAGAGTACATCTTACTAATGTGATGTATAACCTAATGGATAATGCGATAAAGTATTCTAGAGAAAATCCTGTGATTAAAATAGAAGTTTTAAACGTAGTTAATCAAATTGCGATAAAGGTTACCGATAACGGGATTGGAATTGGCAAAGAGCATATAAAAAAGGTTTTTGAAAAGCTATATAGGGTACCCACAGGTAATCTTCATGATGTAAAAGGATTTGGCTTAGGCTTAAATTATGTTAAAACCATAGCTAATAGACACGGTGGATCCGTGGATGTGAAGAGTGTTTTGGGAAAAGGATCTACTTTTATCATCTACCTACCAATGGAGGCTAAAAAAACGAATACTCCGGACCAAGAAAAATAAAGATTATGCAAAATTTCAGATTACTTGTTGTAGAAGACGACCCTAATTTAGGCACTATTTTGGACGAATATTTACGCGCTAAAGATTATGATGTAAAACTTTGTGTAGACGGAGACGAAGGTTTTAATTCTTTTACAAAGAGAGAATACGACTTGGTTATTTCGGATGTGATGATGCCCAAAAAAGATGGGTTTACCATGGCTGCTGAAATTAGAAAGCTAAACAGTAAAATCCCGATTATTTTTCTGACCGCAAAATCCATGAAAGAAGATACTATAGAGGGTTTTAAGTTAGGTGCCGATGATTATATTACTAAACCGTTTAGTATGGAAGAATTACTGCTAAGAATAGGTGCTATTCTACGCAGAACTAAAAGTGATATTATCGAAGATGAGAACATAAAGGATGTAGCGGTAGGTAAATTCTTGTTTAATCCAAATGAGCGTACCTTAATGAATGGAGAGGTTAGTGAAAAACTAACTTCCAAAGAATCGCAGCTTTTGAAATTGTTAGCTCAGAATAAAAATGAGGTTTTGGAGCGTGAATTTGCACTGAAAGCTATTTGGGGTGATGATAGTTATTTCAACTCGAGAAGTATGGATGTGTATATCACTAAATTACGGAAGTATTTACGGCCTGATGCTAATTTGGAAATCATTAATGTGCACGGAAAAGGGTTTAAACTAATCGTAAAAAAAGGATAAAAAATAGAATTGTTTAATTGAAAGCCAATAGGTATTGCCTATTGGCTTTTTTTGTGGTTTTAGGTTTTGGTTTATTGGTGCAAATGGCACAATTCTTGAAAAAGCGGATATATTTGTGATCATTAGTGTCCGGTAAAAGATTTAAAGAAGTTCAAACCTAAGT
>TARA_R110002050_G_scaffold176077_2_pt1 | contig 25936 bp, 17 predicted proteins | sample TARA_R110002050 | Tara Oceans TARA_R110002050 (sample SAMEA4396988) | marine metagenome | biome: Polar Biome; feature: [DCM] deep chlorophyll maximum layer (ENVO:01000326); material: water (ENVO:00002006), including particulate matter (ENVO:01000060) such as... | depth 25 m
CGCCACACCAACCAATTGTTGCTGCCCTCCACTTAGCTGTGCTGGAAACAAATCTTTTTTACCTACGATATTAAATCTATCCAACATATCGGCTACCAAAGCCTTACGTTCAGAACCCTTCACTTTCTTATATAAAAGAGGCATTTCTAGGTTTTCTTCTACCGTTAAATCATCTAATAAATGGTATGATTGAAATACGAAACCGATATACTCTTTATACAAGTTAGAACGATACTTCTCTTTTAAAGTATGAACCGATTCGTTCAAAAAATCATACTCTCCTTCATCAAACGTATCTAGCATACCAATCACATTCAACAATGTAGATTTACCTGAACCAGAAGGACCCATAATAGATATAAATTCGCCTTCCTGTACTTCTAAATTAATATCCTTAAGTAAAAATACGCGTTGTCCGCCTTGCTGTACCCATTTGAAAATATTTCTTAATTGTAATAACATTTTTTATAGTGAATTAGTTGATTAGTGAAATAGTGAGTTTGTGGTTGTTGGTTGTTGGTTGTTGGTTAACATCTAATTTATTATTCGGTTCTTAAACTTTTTACCGGATTTGCCCTTGCTGCTTTTACGGCTTGCATACTTAAAGTAAGTGCGGTTATGCATAATGCAATACACCCCGACAGGGCAAACATCCACCATTGGATTGATATACTATATGCAAAACCGCCCAACCAAGCATTCATCATATACCACGCAACGGGAAACGCTACAATAGTTGCAATACCTACTAAAATCATATAATCCTTTGAAAGTAAGACCACTATTTTCAATACACTTGCCCCTAAAACTTTACGAATACCTATCTCTTTTATTCTTCTTTTTGCCATAAAGGAGATTAGACCGAACATACCTAGACATGAAATGAATATGGTAAGTAACGCTACCACATTTACGGTTTTCAACATACCGTCCATTAAACGGTATTGTCCGCTTACTTTTTCACCAAGGTTACTTTGTACATAATTTTTTCTAGAATCAATTTTAGAGAATGTTAAAGCAATCATATCCCTAACCTCTTTTTCTTTACCGTCAACTACTTTAACTGACAGGTAACGATGCTTCTCTAATTCGTCCTCGCTTCGATAATAATGCACCATGGGTTCAACAGCATTTTGCAAGTCTTGATAATGAAAGTCTTCCATGACACCAACCACAGGATTGCCTATGAAATCGTCATTTTTATATTTTAAACGCTTCCCTTCTATAGTCGTCCAACCAAAAGCCTCCAAGGCACTACGATTTATGATTACAGGTCTTCCTTCACCATTATCCATTTCCCTGTTAAAATCCCTACCTGTTACTAATGGAATCTTAAGTGTACTTAAATAACCCGCATCGGCAAAAGAACGACGAAGACGCACATCTCTATCAGTATTTGCATCATAAAATCGGGTGTAATTAAAGTAGTAATCTGACGGTATGGCTTGACTTGTAGCAATATTGGTTACATACGGATTTGCCTCTAAGTCATTTAAAAGCGCTTTGAAGCTAGACTTGGCAGCATCTATATCTTTAAAATCAAGATCTATGTTACCCACTATTACATGTTCTCTTTCAAAACCTAAATCAGCCTTTTTCATAAAATCGATCTGACTGTTTAGAATAACGGCAACACAAATAAATAGAATGGCTATGGAAAACTGAAAAATGATAAATGTATTTCGTAAAACAAAACTCCCCTTAGCACTATCTAACTTACCTTTTACCCCTTGAGAAACAGGCAAGGAAATAAACCGCAACGTTGGTAAAATACCAACTATCAACGTTACTACAACACCTAATAAAATAGCACCTAAAACTACAGGGTAATCATTTGCCAAACTAAAATTAATCTCCCCAAAATCAGCTCCAAAAATATCATTCATTTTGGGTAGTAAGAAGCCAAAGAACAATCCACCAGAAATTAATATGGATAGTATTACTAAAATTCCGTTTTCTAAGCAAAACTGTGTAATCACTCCTTTTCCACTACCACCTAATATTTTACGTACGGCAATATCCTTAGTTCTACGGTACATGGTTGAGGTATTCAAGTTCAGTAAGTTTACAAGTACCAGAAGGAGCACAAAAAATGATGTAGCTATATTTCCTGCAATAATAATTTCTACTACGGGTATAGAATCAATACGGACCTCAGCATGTGGTATCACCTCCATTCTTGAAATGACAGTAGGGTCTTCGTAATTTTCATTCACTAATTGACCTACACGGTTCTCAAATTGTTGAAGGTTTGTATCTGGACGAAGTTTCATAAATACAGGAGAAAAACTACTGTCCCAATTGACCTGATTTTTAAACGCTACGTTATCCTTCAATATCGTGTTCGGCATTAAAACATCTAACCGAAAAGAAGAGTAAGGACTTATTGGTTCTAAAACCCCTGTAATTGTCAAGTTCAAGGTGTCTGCCGCAATTAAACTTTTCCCCACGGGATTTTCTTCCCCAAATAACTGTTTGCTTACTTTATCGGTCAAAACAATAGAATACTTTTCATTTAGGGCAGAATTATGATTACCATATTTTAATGGCAAGGCAAAAACATTAAAAAATTCAGGATCGGCATATGTAGTTGTTTTCTGAAATTCATTATCTCCTACCTCTAACCAAATATTACCCCAACCATGTAAATGTGTACCCGCAATTACTTCTGGCGAAGTGCTTTTTATCTTATCAAGCAATGGATATACCGCTTCATTGTAATCATTACCGTCTACCAAATGTGTTTTTAGATAAAAAATCTGGTCTTGGTCCGGTATCATATCATCTGCTATATAATAAGCATATACCGAAAACATAAGCGTTAGCACACCACCAATACCAATACTTAGCCCCAATAGATTTAATGAGGAGAGCATTCTATTTTTCCATAGATTCCTTATGGATAGTTTTAGATGATTTCTTAACATTTTTTCAAATTATTCCGTTCGTAAACTCTTTACCGGGTTTGCCCTAGCTGCTTTTATAGCTTGGAAGCTTACGGTTAAAATGGTCACCAACATGGCGCCAAGCATGGCTATGGCAAAAATCCACCATTTCAATATTACTCTATACGGGTATTCTTGCAACCAGCCGTTCATTATAAAATAGGCGATAGGTACAGCAATAAAACAAGAGATAACCACCAGTTTTAAAAAGTCTTTGGACAACATATTCCATACATTAAAGATAGATGCCCCAAGCACTTTTCGCACCCCTATTTCTTTCTTTCTTTGTTCTGCTACAAATGAGGTCAAACCGAATAATCCTAAACAACTAATTAGAATTGCCAGTGCCGTAAATACCCCAGAAAGGGTTCCAATACGTTCTTCCGATGCAAACTTTTGACCATATTCGCTATCTATAAATTCATATTCAAAAGGAATATCCGGAAAATGCTCCTTAAACACATTCTCTACGGTGGCAATACTCTTAGATGCATTGTTATTAGGATTCAACCTTAGGTTATAATAACTGGCATTATTGAACCTATCATACACATAAACACCTTGTTTTACCGGTTCGTAAGGTGATTGGGTGATCATGTCTTGAACAACACCTATAATTTTTAATGGCGGATTAGGGTCTTCTTCGTTATCGTCTCGTAGCAGCTGCCCTACAGGATTCTCCATACCCAGATATTTCTTTGCGGTTTCATTGATCAACACCCCTAATGAATCGGTTGCAAAATCTCTTGAAAAATCGCGCCCTTCTAAAATTTTAAGATTCAATGATTTTGCGTACTCCGGTGAAACTTCTGTCCACGCTAGATCTTCTTGAAAACCTTCTGGTTTGCCTTCCCATGTAAATCCGCCTCTATTAGACCATATTTGGGTAGTTGGACTACTGGAAGTGGACATTTCCACTACCGCTCCAGATCCTATGAATTCGGTTCGCATTAAATCATATTTCCCCACAAAATCCTGACTGAACGTCGGTATTTGGATCAATCCTTCCTTATCATACCCAACAGGTCTATTTTTTGCAAAATTGATTTGCTGCATTACAATCACCGTACCTATAATAAAAGCTACCGAGACCGTAAACTGAACTACAACCAATATCTTTCTTGGCAACCCTGCGTACTTTCCGGTCTTGAACGTAGCCTTAAGCACATCTACCGGTCTAAAAGATGATAGGTATAACGCCGGATAGCTACCTGCCAACAAGGAAGTGAACACTATAAACACCAATGACACCATCCAAAACATACCATTGTTCCACGGAAAGGATATTTCTTTTCTAGATAGCTCATTAAATCCGTTCAAGGAAAGTAATACCAGTAATATGGCTACTACAAATGCAAAAACAACCACAAGAAACGATTCGCTCAAAAATTGATAGATCAATTGCCCTCTTTGAGAACCAATAGATTTACGTATGCCAACTTCCTTGCCCCTTTTCTCTGAACGGGCGGTACTCAAATTCATGAAATTGATGCATGCCAACAGTAATACAAAAGCTCCAATGACACCAAATAACCACACGTACTTTATGCGCCCACCTTCTTGTTTTCCATTTTCAAAACTGCTACGCAAATACCAATCTTTCATTGGGAACAAAAAGATCTGCGGATTAAACTGAGCTGTATCTTCGTTTAAATCTTTCTTTACGTTTTTAATGTTATTGGTTACCTGCTCAATGGTTGTATTATCTGCCAATTGTACGAACATTTGAAATGAATTGTTGCCCCATTGATCCTCGGCATTTTTTATCCATTCGTTCACTGCCAAATACTTCTCCCAAGGAATAATATAATCGGTATCGTTAAATGAATTATTGACAGGTATATCACTGTACACCGCGCTTACATTCAACTTGTGCTCATTACTTACGGTAACCGTTTTACCAATGGGGTCTTCATTACCGAACAAGGCATCTGCCGTTGATGCCGATAACATAATGGAATTGATCTCCCGTAGCGCATCTTGCTCTCCCTTAATAATATCTAGACCAAAAAGCTCAGGTCCATTTTGTTGCATGTAATTACCTGGTCTAGATATGCTCTTTTCACCATATTTTAAGTAATGGTCATTGGTCCAAGAACACATGACCAAATGCTTAAAGTTATCACCGTAACCATCTCTCAAGGCTTTCTCCAAAGGTCTTGGTATGGCAGGTCCTGTCCCTGTTTCGCCATTAAAGGTTTGCGATTGAAAAACTTGGGCTATACTTTCTTTATTCTTGAAGTAGCTATTATAGGACAGCTCATCTTGGATCCAAAGTCCAATAATTAAAGTTACCGCCATACCAAGGGCAAGTCCGCCCACATTTATAACAGTATACCCCTTATTCTTAAGTAGATTTCGCCAAGCAACTTTTAAATAGTTCTTAAACATGATGGTTCGTTTTTTGATTGATGATTAGTTGATGCTAAACATTGATTGATTGATGATACAAAATATGAAACTAATTCCGTGCCACTATAGTAAACATCTAATTATCAATCACTTAAAATGACAGTGCATTTTCGTGTGTAAAATATTTTGACAAAAGATGTACAATATATTTACAATGACTACTTAAAAATTAGAATGTTAAACCATTGTCATCAATGCTAAACCAAGTTTTGACCATACATTTCAAAAATTACTCTGAACGCAAGCTTTTTACGGGATTTGCAGCTGCGGATTTTAATGATTGCAGTCCCACGGTCAAAAATGTGATTACCATAACAAGTACACCACTTGCCAAAAACACCCACCACTTAATTTCAATACGATACGTAAAACCCTCTAACCATCTAGAGATAAAGTAATAGGCTATTGGTGATGCTAATACAAAAGCAATGAGTACCAATTTAATAAAGTCTTTAGTTAGTAATTTAACTACTGACTGTACACTTGCGCCCAACACTTTGCGCACACCTATTTCTTTTTTCTTTTGCTCCGCTACATATGAGATAAGTCCAAATAAGCCCAAGCAGCTTATGAATATTGCTAAAATGGTAAATCCTACAGAGATAAACCCTAAACGCTTTTCTTCTTCGTATAACTTTTCTACTTCTTTATCTACAAATCTATAATCAAAAGGGATGTTACTTAACGTAGATTTCCATTGTTGTTCCAAACCTTGTAGCAACTGACCATAATTTTCTGTGTTTGCCTTAATAAACAGCCAATTAGGTTCCGTTTCCTTATGTAAGAACAAGGGCTGAATCTCTTCTTTTAAGGAAGCAAAATGATAATTTTTTACCACACCTATAATTCGTAATTCTTCAATTTCATCGCCATAACTTTGCATCAAGGTGGCACTTAACGCGTTTTCAATATCAATATTAAAAGCCTTTAACGTAGCCTCGTTCACTATGATTTGGTCTACGGTATCGGCAGCATTAAAATCCCTACCTTTCAACAATTCTATACCCATGGTGTTAAAATAGCCATCGCTAACGCCGTTACGTTTTACCACTGTTTTATTTTCCTTATTTCCGCCAGGCAAGTAAAATCCATTATCTGCCAATATAATTTCCGATGGCGAATAATTTCCACTTGACACTTGTAATACGCCCGGTACTTTTAAAAATGATGCTTTTAAAGATTCAAACTTATTAGATGATTCTTCGGTCCCTACCCGCAATGCCAAAAGGTTATCTTTTTTATAACCTAAGTCTTTGGTTTGGGCATATTTAAACTGTTGGCCTATAATAATTACCGTACTTATTAAACATATAGAAATTACAAATTGAAATACTACTAAAGCCTTTCTAAAGGTACCGCTACCAGATTGTAAAATAGCCGAACTTTTTAATGCTCTCACCGGTTTTATAGAAGACAGGACTATAGCAGGATAAACACCTGAAGCCAAACCTGTAATTACGCCTATAGCCAATAATATTACCAAAATCTGCCATTGGTACAAACTTGTATAGGTCAATGATTCCTGTGTTACTTCATTTACAAATGGCAAAAGCAATATAACTATAGGAATACTGATCAACATGGCGAATATGGACAGTAACAAAGACTCGCCCAAAAATTGCCGCATTAATGCATTTTTACCTGCGCCAACTACTTTTCTAACCCCAATTTCACGCGCCCTTTTACTAGCCCTAGCCGTACTAAGATTTATAAAATTAATACATGCCACCAATTGTATAAAAAATGCCAAACTCAGTAAAAAATAAAGGTAGGTACTATTAGATACGCGATCCAGCTGATTTTTTCTACCGTTGGAGTACAAGTGAATATCAGTAACCTTTGTAAGCTCTAGCGTCTTACTGCTCATACCGGCATCTTTTAAATCTTGCGCTCCTCTATCTTCCATAAACTGGGGCAATTTCCGTTGAAGACCTAAACCACTACCATTTGAGGTTAATTTCACATAACTGTAGGCAAAATTATTGGTGGCAAAGCTCTGGAAGTTCTGTACAAAGGTTCCCATTCCCGGAGTACTCATGCTTACAATGTAACTAGGATTAAAATGCGTTTTATAAGCCTTTTCATCATAAACTCCTTTTACGGTAAGGGTTAATGCACTTTCTCCACTGCCCCAAACTACAGTTTTGTCCAAAGGACTGGTTTTGCCGAATAACTTATCGGACAAGTATGATGACAGCATTACGGTATTGGGTTCATCTAAAGCCGTTTTTACATCACCTTCAAGTATTTTAAAATTGAATACTTTGAAAAAAGTTGAATCTGCCAAATAGACCCTTGGTTCATAGTAAGCATCTTTACTATTTGTCGCTCTTATTAATGGACTGTAAAATGCATCGGTCAATACAACCCTGGTTGCTTCTTCTACCTCGGCAAAATCTTCTTTTAATGCAAATGCTATTGGTGGTGACGAGGTGGCGGAATCAAAAGATTCTGGACCATCACGATCTATAATTGTCTCCACCCTATAAATTGATGACGCCTGGTTATGGTGCTGATCATAACCCAACTGCGCAAATACATATAACAATATTACTAAACAGCTTACGGTACCCAGCGTAAGACCCAATAAGTTGATGATAGTTTGCTGCTTGTTCTTTATTAAATTACGCCAAGCTATTTTGATATAATTCTTTAACATGATATTCTTTTTGATTGATGAATTTTGATGCTTTGCTTACTCTGACCGTAAACTCTTAACAGGATTTACAATTGCCGCTTTTATACTTTGGTAGCAAACCGTTAGTATTGCTACGATAATGGCAAGCACAGCCGCCAACAGGAATACCCCAACACCAATCTCAATTCTGTATGAGAAATCTTCAAGCCATTTATTCATGACAAACCAGCCTATGGGCAAAGAAATCAATATGGCTACGCCCACTAATTTTAGGAAATCTACCGTAAGTCGGTAAGAAATTTGACTTACAGTAGCTCCCAACACTTTTCTAACACCGATTTCTTTTGTTCGTTTTTCGGCATTAAAGGCAGCTAATCCAAATAATCCCAAACAAGCAATAAAAATGGACAGCATAGTAAAAATGAAAAATATCTGACTCAGTTTTTGTTCGGCTTCGTAGGTGGTATTAAAGGCTTCATCCATAAACCGATAATCAAAAGGTTGACCAGGCGCCATGGTGTTCCACGTATTTTCTATCGCAGCAATATTATTGGCATAATTTCCACCACTCATTCTTACCGCCATGTTCTGTGCATTTGAATTCAAATGCATTCCCAAAGCGCCTATATTCGTTCTTAACGTTCTATAATGAAAGTCTTTGACCACTCCAATTATGGTATAGTAGGCAGGATTTTCTTGATCCATTTCCTCGGATATACGCATGCCTAAAGCTTCTTCTGCCGTAACATTTAAAATAGGCAGCGTAGCTTCATTGATAATAATAGCTGTAGAGTCTGATGCATAGGCAGGATTAAAATCACGACCGGCAACCAGTTCCATTTCCATAGTTTTTAGATAATCTGTATCTACATCCCACTCTTGCATTTGAATGGCACTTTCTTGATCTCTAGAACCTTCTTCAAAGAACGAAGTATCTGACCGCCAAGATGGCGTTGGATAATAATTGCTCAACGTAACACTCTCTACAAAACCCATATTAGCAATCTGTTCTTTAAAAGCCTTGGTTTTAGGCCCTAATGCACCCAATTCATTTATTAGCAATACTTGGTCCTTGGAGAAGCCCAAATCTTTATTCTGTATGTAATTCAATTGCTGAAATACTACCAAGGTGCTGATAATAAGAAATACCGAAATTGAAAATTGAAAAATTACCAAGGCATTACGTACCCTACCATTGCCCACACTTTCAGAACTGTTACCTTTTAACGTTTTAACAGGTGTAAACCTCGACATAAAAAATGCAGGATAACTTCCTGACAACAGCCCAAGTAACATAGTTGCCCCCAATAACGCCAACCAGAATAAGGGCCGCGTAAACGGAATTTCAATTGATTTACCTGTAAAGCCATTGAAAAACGGCAAAGCTACCAGTGTAATCAATAGTGCCGCTAACAAAGACACAAATGCAATTAATCCTGATTCAGTTAAAAATTGAAAGACCAAATTCAGTTTATTTGAGCCCAAGGTTTTTCGCACCCCTACTTCTTTAGCTCTCTTTAACGAATGAGCCGTAGACAAATTCATAAAATTAACACTTGCCAATATGATCAAGAACAGCCCAATAAAAGAAAGAATGTAGATATTCTGAATACTGCTCGTTGCACTCATTTCCGAGCTTTTATCTGAATGCAAATGAATATCGGTCAAGGGCATGGTGTGGTACCGAATGTAATTACCGGATGCCGCAAACGACTCTGCCGTCATACCTGGAAAATACTTTTGCGCCCATGGCAACATATAACGCTCTAACATACCTTGTAAGGGCTCTTGAAAATCTTCAGCCTTGGCACCGGGAATTAACTTTATAAATGTAAAATAATTATTACCGCCCCAATTATCTTCTCTTGATGCCACGTTGCCCGCCATTGCCAAAAACACACTGTAATCATTGAAATAAGAATTTTTGGGCATATCTTTTATGACACCGGTTACCGTATAGGTATCGGTATTATCCAACAATAAATTTTGACCTATAACATCTGTAGAACCAAAATGTTTTTCTGCTGCAGTTTTAGTAAGCACTAATGAGTTAGTCCCCGTTAATGCTGTTTTGGCATCACCCGCAAGTAAGTCTATCCCAAAAAATTCAAAGACAGTGGAATCGGCATAAGTGATATGGCTTTCTTTGGCACTTCTGTTTCCCCCAACTTTCTTTACATAAGCACTACCTATGGTCCTAAAACGCACTGAAGCTTCTACCTGTGGATAGTCTCTTTTTAAGGTTTCCGCCATTGGTGCGGCAGATTCCCCAGCCTTAATTTCCGCTCCACCAAATTTGATATCAGAATCTATACGATAAATCCTATCGGCATCGGCAAACATTTTATCATAGCTAAGCTCATCGTAGATATAAAGTGATATAATTAATGCCCCCGCCATACCTATGGCTAGACCGAAGGTATTTAGAAAAGTGAAAAAGGCTTGCTTTTTTAGACTCCTCCAGGCGATTTTTAGATAGTTTTTAAACATGGTTCTCCTTTTTTGATGCTTGATTACGGAGTATCAAATTCTATTTCTATGCCAAGAATACAAAATATTGATTTTCAATTATTTATGAAAATACACAAAATACTAAGTGTCAAATATTTAGACAGATTATGTCCAATATATTTACAAAGCCACTACTCCGTTCTTAGACTTTTTACCGGGTTTACCCTTGCTGCATTAATAGCTTGAAAACTAATGGTCAATAACGCTATTACAATGGCTACCGCCCCGGCAATTATAAACGCCCAAGCATTAATTGAAGTTCTGTATGCAAAACCCTCTAACCAATTCTGCATTAACAACCAGGCTATTGGCGTTGCGATTATTATTGCCATACCCACCAATTTCATAAAATCTTTAGATAATAAGCCCACAATACCTGCTATACTTGAACCTAGCACCTTTCGTACGCCAATTTCCTTTCTACGTTGGTCTGCAGTAAAAGCGGACAAGCCAAAGAGTCCCAAACAAGATATTAGGATCGCCAGCAATGCAAAAACCTGAGAAAGGTTGCCTATTAATTGTTCACTCTTAAATTTGGCATCGTAAGTGTCATCCACAAATTCATATTCAAAAGGAAACGCAGGGTTAAACTTGTGCAACGTTGCTTCCATTGCATTTAGTGCCAATGCTGTTTCTATTCCCGTTTTAGTTTTTACATACATAAAACGTGCTTGACTAGGGTCATTGAAAAAAATGACTGGGTCACTTGAGCCATACATATCTCCGTACACATAATCTTTTACAACCCCTATCACAGGATAATCTTCTTCTATAGTTTTACCTACGGCACTACCGCTACCCATAAGTTTTGCAAAAGATTCACTGACAATAATATTGACACTGTCCTGTGCAGGATTGTTACTAAATCCGCGTCCTTCAATAATTTTCATTCCTGTAGTGTTGAAGAAATCTGCTGTAATATCTCTAACCGATACCAGTACATCTTCAGTATCTACACCGCCTTGCCAGCTTAACCCCGATGTATTATTTCCACCGGATAAAATATCAGAATTAATGAATCCGATGCTTTCTATCAACCCCGAAGCTTTCATATCTTCTTCAATAGGTTTGAAGTTTTTGATCATATCTCCGTTAACGGGAATTTTCACCAGATTTTCTTTATTGTAGCCTAAATCTCGACCTTTTACATGCTGTACTTGTTGATAGACAATAATGGTGCTAATGATAAATACTATGGATACAACAAACTGAGTAGCTACCAGCCCTTTTCTTATCATTGAGGCACTTCCTTTTGACCTTCTTGCTCCTTTTAAAACGTCTACAGGTTTAAAAGATGACAAATAAAATGCCGGATACCAGCCTGCAACCAAGCCACAAATCAATGTGATACCTAACAGCGTTAACAAATGCGTTGGGTTTACCAGGTTTAGCGCTAATTGTTTGCCGATCATGGTATTAAATTGCGGCACCAATAACTTTAACAAAAGCACACTTAACACGGCAGATAACCCAGCTGTGATTATCGCTTCTGCCATAAACTGAGAGATCAGTCCTTTTCTCCCAGAGCCTAAAACTTTACGCACCCCTACTTCATTTGCCCTTTTCTCGCTACGAGCCGTAGCCAAGTTCATAAAATTGATACAGGCAATTAATAAAATAATGAGTGCAATAAGACTAAACAGCCGTACATAGGTTATTTGTCCTCCTATATTTTTACCGCCTTCAAATGCCGAACGTAAATGCCAATCTTTCATGGAGAATAAAAAGGCGAGGATTTCATCGTCGTCAGTTTTCATTGGTAGTATTGCCTTTACTTTATTATTGACCACATCAACATTTGCTTCTGGAGAAAGTTCCACAAAAGTGTCCGCGAAGTTTCTATCATATTCGTTTACCCATTCATTATCCTTTGCAAATCGTTCAAAAGGAACAACCCAATCAAAACTATAGGTTACATTGTGCGGCAAATCTTCGTAAACTCCTGAAACGTTATAACTTTCTTCGTTGTTTATTTTAATTACTTTGTTAATCGCTGAAATATTCTCACCAAATAATTGTGTAGCCGTTTCTTGTGAAATAACAATGGCATCTACATCATTAAAAGCAGTTTCCAAATTTCCTTCCACAAATGACAGACTGAACATACTTAAAAAATCAGGATCTGCGTAACGTCCATTTTTATTGATGGCCGTTTCACCTACCTGAAACAAAAAATCTTCTTCTTTTGTTCGGGCCGCACCTACAATACCTGGCACCTCTTCCTTTAAAACTTCTGCCAACGGACCGGGAGTTGAATGAAATGTACGCCACTCACCTTCATATTGCTGATTTGTGGGTACATAATATACCACGTCTTGCTTATCAAAATTAGCATCATAACCAACCTCATCTTCTACCCAAAGCAAAATCATGGCTGCACAGGTGATACCTATTGCCAAACCAAAGATATTCAGCATACTATAGCCCTTGTTCTTCCAAAGGTTTCTCCAGGCAATTTTTAAATAGTTCTTGATCATGATTTTTGTTTTTTGATGATGAATTATTCTTTACGCAAGCTTTTTAAAGGCTGTATCAGCGCAGCGCCTATAGATTGATAGCTAATGGTCAAAATAGCTATGGTAAGTGCAATAAATCCTGCGGTAAAGAATATTCCCCAACCAATAGTGATGTGGTAGGCGAAATCCTCTAACCAACGGCTCATTAAATACCACCCTACAGGTATGGCAATGGCGATAGAAATTATAATCAGTTTCATAAAATCTACGGTAAGCAATTTATAGATGCTTTTAAACGGAGCCCCTAAAACCAAGCGGATGCTGATCTCTTTTTTACGTTGTTCTACCATAAAGGCAGATAGTGCAAACAAGCCTAAACAAGCAACTAAAATGGCGAACAGGGCAAAACTGTTGAATATTTTACCCATACGTTCCACATCATCATGCATATGGCTGAACTCTTGATCTAAAAAACTATAATTAATGGACTGACTGGGCACATTTTTATCCCAAACCGAAATAATTGAAGCCAGAGCTTCATTCACATTTCCTTTTTCCAACTTTAGCGATATAGACCCTAAATCCTTACCGATTACGAGCGATAGCGAAGAAATATCTTCTTTTAAGGACTTAAAATGAAAATCATCTATTACACCTATGACCTTAAACTGTTGACCGTTATTGTTTAGTTCTTTGCCAATAGCGTTTTCCAAGCCCAATTCACGTTGCATATTTGCGTTTATAATAATTGAGTTCAAAGCATCGGACGCAAATTGCTTAGAAAAATCTCTTCCCGTTTTAACCGTAATACCCAGCGTTTTAATGTAATCATAATCTACTCTCCAGATTTGGGCAGGTGTACCTCTATCTTCATTTCCTTCATCTTCCCTTCTAAAAGTATTACCGTTTCTACTACCACCATCTACCGGCAAATAATTAGAAATGGTAGCCGATTTCACTTGTGGCAATTGAAGTAGTTGTTCTTTAAAATTTTCAGCACTTTCCCCTAAGATTCCGGTACCTTCTAGAACAACAACCTGTTCCTTATCATACCCCAATTCTTTTTGAAGAATAAAGTCCATTTGTTTATAAATAATCAAGGTGGCAATGATCAGCACTACCGATGTGGTAAATTGAAAAATAACGAGTCCGCTCCTTAATTTGCCACTTTTACTGCCAATACTAAGACTCCCCTTTAAAACATTTACAGGTTTAAATGCCGACAAATAAAATGCCGGATATAAGCCCGCCAAAGCACCTACCAACAGAGCAGCAACTACTATTACCGGAACAAACCACCAAGCAGACCAAGGCATTTCTATAGTTTTAGATGCCATGTTGTTAAATGTTGGCAGTAATGCCCAAGCCAATAGCACGCCTAATAGAAAAGACACAAAACTAAACATCATAGATTCGGTCAAAAATTGCGTTATCAAATTGCTTTTAAAAGCACCAATGGTTTTTCTTAAGCCAACTTCTTTAGCCCTATTGGCAGACTTTGCGGTAGAAAGATTAATAAAGTTGATTACCGCCAATAATAACACAAAACCGGCAACAGCGGCAAAAAGCCAAACAAAACGAATATCGCCGTGTTTAAGTCCGTCTGACATTTTAATATCCGAATACAGATGAATATCGGTTATGGGCTGTAGTTTGTACTTCATGGTTCTAAGCACCTCAATAAAGTCTGGAGCACGCCCTCGTTCGCGCTGTGCAGGTATAATATAGTCTTCAACAATAGAAACCATTTTTTGTTCCAATTCCTGCACGTTCGTATGGTCATCTACCAACACATAAGTAAAGTAATTCTGGTTGGTCCAGTTTGCATTGGTATCTTCTATAGGTAAAAGAAAGTCATAGGCTAAATGTGAGTTTTTAGGAGCATCTTTCATGACCCCGGTTACCGTATACGGAGTACTCTCATCATTATCCAAAATAATGGTTTCGCCCAAAATTTTATCCCCATTAAAATACTTTGCCGCTTTGGATTCCGATATGACAATACTTTTTGGATTTGCCAATGCGGTTTTAGGATTACCTTGTTGCAACTTCACCTCCAAAAGTTCAAATGCTTCTTGATCCGCAAGCACAAATCCGGTTTCCAAGTTATTTTGAGCTGCCCCAGCTAAGCGAATACCGCGTTTACCTGCCCCAAAAATTTCAATTGTATTTATTTTCCCTGCCTTTACAATTTCTGGAAAATCATTTTGCAAGGCTTCTGCAAAGGGTAATTGAAAGTGCGTGCTTTTCATGACTTCACCTTTGTACATGCCTTCTAACACTACCCTATATAACTGATTTTTTTTGGTATAGTGCTGATCATAACCCACTTCATTGTGAATGAACAAGGCTATTAAAAGACAAGCCGCTATACCAACAGCAAAGCCACCAATTTTAATGGTGGCAAATAGCGTATCCTTCTTAATACTTCTCCAGGCTATTTTAAGATGGTTTCTGAACATGGCTCTCGTTTTTATTAATCGATGATTAAATTATTATCCGTGATTAAGGGATAAGTTTGGTTGGTTTGGTTTGTTGGTCGATTAGTAATCTTCACTTCGGCTCTGTTCAGTGAACAGAATTAATGATTGATTGATGAATAAACTCCCTTACATCATGGCACCTATAGCCCTATTCTGACTTTCAGTTACGATTTGACCGTCGAATAGATTTACAACTCTATGCGCGTAGTGTGAGTCTCTGTCCGAGTGTGTTACCATTACTATTGTGGTTCCTTCTTGGTTTAATTCTGTCAACAAGTTCATTACCTCAATTCCGTTTTTAGAATCCAAGTTCCCCGTTGGCTCATCGGCAAGTATCAATTTCGGATTGGTAACCACCGCTCTTGATATTGCCACACGTTGCTGCTGACCACCTGATAATTGCTGGGGAAAATGTTTTTCCCTATGTGCTATTTTCATACGTTCCAGCACTTTCATTACTTTCTCCTTACGCTCTGCCTTTCCCATTTTTAAATAGATCAATGGTAGCTCTACGTTTTCAAAAACGGTAAGCTCATCTATTAAATTAAAGCTCTGAAATACAAAACCTAAATTACCCTTACGCAGTTGGGTACGCTCGCTCTCCTTTAAGCCTCCCACTTCATTACCTGCAAAATTGTAGCTACCCTCCGTTGGGTTGTCCAACATACCAATGATGTTCAATAATGTAGATTTACCACAGCCAGATGGTCCCATAATGGCAACAAACTCGCCATCTTCTACTTTTAGGTTGACACTGTTCAATGCCAAGGTTTCTACTTCTTCTGTTCTAAAACTCTTTTTTAGGTTTGTAATGGTTATCATGTTTCTTTCTTTTTGATTGTTATAATGACATCGAAAATTCTCTGATGTGACAGTTTTATTTTAAGATAATTCTTTCCTACTTTCTACCCTTCGACTACGCTCAGGGTTCGAAACCAAACACTTAAGGTAGCTGAGCGGAGCCGAAGCTATTTTAGTACAATTCTTTCCGCTTCCCCAAAATTATCATAGTTACTGGTAATTACTTTTTCCCCTGGCTCCAAGCCTTCCAATACTTCATAGTATCTAGAATTCTGTTTCCCTATTCTAATATTTCTTTTAATAGCTTCTCCTCCATCAGGATTTACCACAAATATCCATTGACCGCCGGTACTCTGAAAAAAGCTTCCTTTTGGTAATAAAAGCGCATCATTAGATTCTCCCAATTGTAATTTAATATTGTAGCTCTGTCCTGAACGTATGGTCTCTGGTTTATTATCCGTAAATACCAAATCTACCTTGAACCTACCATTTCTAACTTCTGGATATACTTTGCGTAAACGCAATGGAAATTCTGCCCCATTACGCTCTAAAACCGCAGTAAGGTCTCTTTTTACACGATCAATATAATGCTCGTCTATATCTGCCTCTATTTTATAATCTGTTAACACGTTGATTTGCCCAATACGCTGCCCTTGAGCAATACTCTGACCAATTTCAGCATCTAAAAACCCTAATTGACCATCTGCAGGCGCTCGCACATTTAGGTGATCTAGCCTTTGGTACACCATGCCCAATGTTTTTTGCATACGTGCCAAATCTGTATCCAAACCTCTTAATGAAGTTTCGCGTAACTCATCATCCTGCTCGGTCTGTAGCTTTACAATTTCATGCTGCTTTTGAGAAAGTTCATAGTTTTCTTTTGATAGTTGATAGGCTTCCCTAGATATTAATTCCTCATCGAACAACGCTTTGTTCTGTTCGTAATTTCTCTTTAACCGCTGCAGATCTGTGCTTGCCGTTGCCAATGACTTTCTACCTTCTACCTGTCTAGAATCGAAATTCAATTTTGTGGATCTTAAATCGTTTTGCTTTAATGCCAGGTTACTTTCACTCGCCAAAATCTGTTCGTACAGATTCATGTTTTCCAGCTTTAGGATGATATCTCCTTTTTTGACCATAGCACCTTCTTCTATTAACTTTTCGCTTACACGACCACCTTCATAGGCATCCATATAAATAGTTGCAATAGGCGCAACGTTACCGTTAATGGTAATATAATCATCGAACTTTCCTGCAGACACCTCAGCAACCGATAGTTTATCTTTCTCGGTTCTAAATGTGGATACCGAACTGGCAAATAACAGTTGGTAACCTACAAATAGTAGCAATACACCAAGAGCAATGTAACCATAGTGTTTTGGTTTTAATCCTTTTTTCTTTTCTAATTTTATATCCATGGTAATCGTTTGTTCGTTGTTCGTTGCCTACTGCAATACTATTATTTATTAAAATTACTTCTTCTTTAGAGCACCCCTTTCTATGTTCGGTAGTTTGCTTCGTACCTCGCAAAGACGTTTTGCTTTTATGGTTCCCCCTTTGGGGGCTAGGGGGCTTCGATATTAAATACTGGTAGTCCTCGGTAAAAGTCCAATGTGCTTTTATTGATCTCTGAACGTAGTTTCACCTGTAAATTCTCATTTTGTGCACTCGCATATAAATTTTTGGCGGTAAAAAGCTCTAGAGCATTTATCAGTCCTTTTTCATATCTTTTTTGAGCAATGGTAAAGGCTAAATTCTGCGCCTCCATTTTTTGGTTGCTCTGCACCAATTCTACTACTAATGAATTATAATCTTGCACTAATTGTTGAATGGTTTGAAACAGCTCTTGCTCTTGTGTCTTTAAATTATTCTCTGCACGAAGCTTTTCTATTTTAGATTGCTTTACCTGTGATCGTGCAGACCAACCGTTACTAATGGGCACACTTAAGTTTACCCCTAAATATTGCGAGGTATTGTCTCTAAATTGCTGCCTAAAAGGCAAGGTATTCCCCAATGTATCTCTTGTAGTTTCAAAATACCCAGTACCAATACCTGCAAAGAAAGAAAGCGACGGGTACAATCTTCCCCTGGAGACCGCAACTTGCTTTTTTGCTGCCTTGGCTCTTAATTCCTGTGCTTTTATCAATGGTAAAAACTCGCGAGCTTCGTTGTAAACAGAATCAGATGTTATTTCGTTAACCGCTGCATCTGTCAATACTTGCGGCAATTCTTTTGTAATTTCAATTTCAGAGGTATTCTCCAAGTTCATTTCTTGGATCAAGGTTAATTTTGCCGTCGCCAATTGATTGGCACTTTGTGTTACGTTCAATTTATCGGTCAATAGTAACGACTCTGCCTCATAAAGATCGGCACCGGCTTTTAAGCCTAATTCTACCTGCTTTTCTACCAACTTGTAATTGGTTTGCGAAACCGTTAACTGTTCTTTTGAGATTACTACCAGTCCTTCAAAAAACTGAATATCATAAAAGGCTTGCATTACCCTAAATGCCAGTAAATATTTTTGTTGCAGCACATCTTCTTTGGTTGCTTTGAACAACAATTTAGATGCTTTAATGGCATTTATTTTTTGAAATCCCTGAAACAAATCAATGGAGGACTCCAACGAATAATTATTAGAGTAGAAATCCTGATTTACAAATGTTCCCGTATTAGGATCTTCTGCCCTACCATAATTAACAAGATAACTAGATGATGCATTTACCGATGGCAACAAGTTACGAACCGATTGTCTATAGGTTTCTTTATTAGATTGATTGGTATACTTAAAATCATTCAACTGTAAATTATGCGCTAAGGCATATGAAACACATTCATCTAATGTCCAGCTTTCTTGGGCAAATACAGATGCCCAAATGGTCAGCAGTAAAAGTGTCGTTATTTTAAATTTTTTGTTCATTTCTTTATTGGTATGCCATTCTCTATACTATATGCGTGCCATAATTTTAAATTATTGATTTACAGGTATTTAACCTGTAATATAATTTGACAATATTTTATCAGTGTAAAAATGTTGTACAGATATTGTCAAAATTTTTTACAGTGATATGAAAATACAAACTTCTATGTGTAGATTTAAATGAGTTAAAAAGAATGTAATCATGATCGATGCCAAGATTCTTGTAATAGATGATACCAAAAGCGTACTCAGCGCATTAGAAATACTATTACAGTTTGAATATAAAAGTGTACAAACCATTTCTAACCCTAATTTACTTTCATCTTTTCCCAACCTTAAGGAAATAGATATCATATTATTGGATATGAATTTTTCTGCCGGAGTAAATACCGGTAACGAAGGATTGTATTGGCTGCGAGAAATTAAGAAAAAGGCTCCGCACATATCGGTTATTATGATGACGGCTTATGGTGCCGTTGAGCTTGCAGTAGAAGCCATTAAAGAAGGGGCAACAGATTTTGTATTGAAACCTTGGAATAACGAACGACTTTTAACTACGGTAAAATCTGCCTACGAACTTAGAAAATCACAGAAAGAAGTACAACACTTAAAACAGAAAGAGAGTAACCTAAAACAGGTTATTAATCAGAATTCCAATTACATCATAGGTAATTCAAAAGCACTTAATAGTGTACTGAGCCTTGTGCAGAAAGTTGCCAAAACCGATGTAAATATTTTAGTAACCGGGGAGAACGGCACTGGAAAGGAACTTATAGCCAGAGAACTTCATAAATCATCTGCCCGAAATAATGAGGTTTTTATTTCTGTGGATATGGGTTCTATTTCTGAAAATTTATTTGAGAGCGAACTTTTTGGCCACGTAAAAGGCTCCTTTACAGATGCCAAAGATGACCGTGCCGGTAAGTTTGAAGCTGCTAATGGAGGTACTTTGTTCTTAGATGAAATAGGGAATCTTTCTTTGCAGATGCAAGCCAAATTATTATCTGTTATACAAAACAGAGTGGTGGTACGGGTAGGATCTAACAAACCCATACCTGTAGATATAAGATTGGTATGTGCAACCAATTGTAATTTAGAACAAATGGTGGCAGACGGACTTTTTAGAGAAGATCTGTTATATAGAATAAATACTATTCAAGTACAGGTACCTGCATTGCGAGATCGTGATAATGACGTTTTGGTTCTGGCAGATTATTTTCTAAAAAAATATGCCCACAAATATGGTAAACCAAGTTTAAAAATAAACCAAACTGCACAAGAAAAACTAATAACCTACCCATGGCCAGGAAACGTAAGAGAACTTCTACACACTATGGAACGTGCCGTAATTTTATCTGAAGGAAATGTACTAAAACCAACTGATTTTTTGTTGGACGCAAAACCAGCCGTTGCAATGGAAGCCGGACCAAAAACCCTTGAAGAAATGGAATTGTTGATGATAACCAAAGCCCTTAACGACAATGACGGTAATTACAGTGCCGCAGCGGACCAATTGGGTATTTCCAGACAAACACTTTACAATAAACTTAAAAAATCAGGGAAATAATGGTCAGCAAAAGCATATACTACCAACTTGTATTTCGCATTGTTCTCATTGCTATTTGTGCGCTTTGTACCGCTTTTCTTTTTTCTAAAGAACAGTATTTACTCGGTGTTATTTTAACCGTTGTATTTATAGGATTGGTGTACGCTCTTATACATTACGTAAACCAGACGAATAGAAAAATAGCCTATTTTTTTGATGCTATAAAAAATGAGGATTTTACCCTGCGCTTTCCCGAAAAACTAAGCGTAAAGTCTATTGAAGAATTGAACCATAGTTTGAATATGTTAAACAACATGATTCAAGATATTCACCTTAAAAAACAGGCGCAAGAACAATACTACCAAGAGATTTTACGACAAGCGGATATAGGCATTTTTACCGTCAATGATAAAGGACACATTCTCTATGCCAACCCTACCGTACAAGATTTGCTCAATTACAGACCTTTAAACCATGTAAAGCAATTAAAGCAAATAGACCCTGGTCTTTATGGCTTGTTTGAAAATCTACAACCGTTTGAAAGTACCATACACTCACTTGGCAATGAACGAGGAAAGAAAGAGCTAACGTTAAAATGCACCCCAATTTCCATTGAAGGACAGCAACTACTATTAGTAGTAGTTCATGATATACAAAAAGAATTGGATGACAGAGAAACAGATTCCTGGGCAAAACTTATACGTGTACTTACGCATGAAATCATGAATACCATTACACCAATAACCTCTATTTCTGAATCTATTTTAAAATACTTTAAGAAAGGTAATGAACTGACTACCTCAGAAGAATTTGGAGAACTACAAATAAAGAATTCCGCTAAAGGTCTTGAGGTCATTAAAGAACAGGGCAATGACCTTATGAGTTTTGTACAGTCTTACCGTACTTTTTTAAGTGTACCTGAACCTGACAGAGAACTAATACCAGCGACCAAAATTTTAGAAAAAGTACGCCTCCTACTACAAGAATATACCAATGCACACGACATCACTCTTGAGGTAATCGCAGAACCTAAAGATCTAGAACTGTACATTGATGAAAAACAACTTACCCAAATACTCCTAAATCTGGGGAAAAATGCACAACAAGCGTTAGAAGGTCAAGAAGAAGGAAAAATAGTGATCACGGCAGGTGAATCTCCACAAGGCAAGAAATATATTACCGTAACGGATAATGGTCCTGGTATTTCTCCTGAAATGTTAGATGAAGTTTTTGTTCCATTTTTTACGACCAAGAGTACCGGTACCGGAATAGGGCTTAGTTTAAGCAAACAGATTATGCGTTTACATGGGGGATCAATACGCGTAACATCAAATGAAACAACGACGTTTACGTTAACCTTTCAATAGCATTACAATTCTGCTTTAAGCTCAGTAAACGGATCCCAGAAATGTTTATCCAAATCCACTATTTGCAGATCTTTAATTTGAACACCTTCTGCCTCTAACAATTGTTGCATAAGGTTGGTGCCGTCAAAATGGTGTTTTCCGGTTAATATCCCAGCCTTATTGACGACCCTATGTGCAGGTATATCATCCATAGTGTGAGATGCGTTCATTGCCCAACCTACCATTCTTGCACTACGTGCCGCACCTAAATATTTGGCAATGGCACCATAGGAAGTTACCCTACCTTCAGGAATTAACCGTGCCACCTGATATACTCTTTCAAAGAAATTCTCATTTTCAGGTTTCATGGCATCCTATCGTTTAATTAAATAATCGAAAAGCAGTGATGATAAATAGCAATACCATTAATCCGCTTAAAATATAATTACTGTTCTTAGAGAATGAAGCCGCTCTATGCTCCCATCTATTGAAATAAATAACATATAAATACATTGCCAAAAAGGTACCACTACCCGTAGCCAATATAAATAGTACCTCATCTATAATTTCATAGGTCATAATACCCTGAGAGTGAAACACAGTATTAAGTCCGCTGTAATAAGGTATGGCCAGTAGGTTAATGAGTGCCAAGAACACCCCTTTTGAAAAACTGTTTCGTTTTTTGGTCTCCACCAACATTAAGGGTTTACTTTTCTGATTTCTCCCTTTGATAAAAAACACGATCGCCAATATAAAAAAGATGCCCAATGCCAATTGTAGCAACACCTCTATAACATGTTGATTTCTTGATATTAGTTTGGCGATACGTACAGCAATATAGGTCTGTAGCATTACGGCCAGTGCTACTCCCAATCCAAAAATAATACCATTTGCCTTACCTTTCTCCACACTGGTCTTGGCTGCATTTAAGTTGAGCAGGCCTGGTGGCAATGATGCAATAAAAGCTGCACCAAAAGTAAAAACAAACAAGGTTGGTAGTTGTTGCATTGATTTAGTTTACCCTGAACCTAATAAAGGTTATAGGCTTTCCCTTTTCAAGATACTGATTTTCATAGAAAGTCTGTATTTCTAACACCTCTTTAGGACTGCCTTCATTTTTGTAAACATCATGGTTAGCATACAGTACCTCTAAACCAAGACCATGCAATAAGCCCAAAGTATACCCGTGCATAAACTCGCTATCTGTCTTTAAATTAACCGTTCCTTCTGGTTTTAAAACTTGTTTATAGCGCTCCAAAAATGTAGCATTGGTCATACGGTGCTTTGTACGCTTATATTTTATTTGCGGATCAGGAAAGGTAATCCAGATTTCAGAAACTTCGGCCGCACCAAAAATATGATCGATCAGTTCTATTTGTGTTCGTATAAAGCAAACATTGGTTAGATCACCTTCAATAGCTTCTTTGGCTCCTTTCCAAAAACGGGCACCTTTGATATCAATACCAATAAAATTCTTGTTTGGAAATTTTTTTGCCAAACCAACGGTATACTCGCCCTTACCACAACCCAATTCCAAAACAATAGGATTGTCATTTTTAAAGTGTGTATTCCATTTTCCCCTTAATGGAAAACCACCTACCACCTCTTCTCTTGTTGGCTGAATTACATTTGAAAACGTCTCGTTTTCCTGAAATCTTTTTAACTTATTCTTACTTCCCACAATGATTACATCTAAACTGGGGCAAATCTAAGAAAAAAGCAAGGGTTAGCGATTATTGTACTTCCTCTATTTGAACGATACTTTTCTCTAATGTAAAAGAAAACTCGGATCCTACCTCTACGGCACTTTCCACATAAATTTTTTCGCCATGTGCCTCAATAACATGTTTTACTATGGCAAGCCCCAAGCCAGAACCGCCTTCACGACGGCTACCACTTTGATCTACCCTGTAAAAACGTTCAAAAAGTCTTGGTATATGTACTGCCGGTATACCTTCTCCATTGTCGGTCACCCTAACAATAACCTTATTCTTGACCAAATTTTCAACACTAACTTCGGTAGTACCATTTTCATTACCATATTTAATGGAATTGACCAATAAATTGGTAAGTACCTGCTGAATCTTTTCCTTATCGCCAAAAACAAAAATTGGATCAACATACTCCATGTCAAATGTCAGCGTAATGTTTTTCTTGGCCGCCTTCATTTCTAAAAGGTCAAATACGCTTTGTATTAAATCTATAATGTCAAAAGAGCGCTTATCCAAATTAAGATCCCCGACTTCCAACTTTGTAATCAGGTCCAAATCTTTTACGATATAAATCAATCGATCTACTGCTTTATTCGCCCTTATCAAATACTTCTTACGTACATTCTTATCATCGATCGCACCATCCAACAAAGTTTCAATGTAGCCTTGTACGGTAAACAATGGTGTTTTAAGTTCATGAGATACATTGCCTAAGAAGTCTTTGCGGTATTCTTCCCTAATCTTTAAGGTATCGATCTCTATTCTCTTATCTTTCGCAAACTTTTCTATTTCCGCTGTTAAGGTTCTCATATCCGTAGTTACAGGATACGAGGGTATAGTGCTGGACTCTAACAACTCTACATCGTCATAGATTTTTTTAATTCGTCTATAAATGAATTTCTCTATTCTTAACTGCAGGGTAATAAATGAAATTATGAAGAAAAACAATGCCGCAGAAAGTAAAATAACCCAATTTATGGCACTAAATTTCCATTGTAATGCGGCAAGCGCGGCTATGCCAATTATTACAATATATAGCGAAGAGCGAAATGCAAAGCGGTATGATTTTTTAGAACGTAGAGGCGCAGCCATTTAGAGTACAAACTTATATCCTACTCCCTTTACGGTTTTAAAATGGTCTTCACCTATTTTCTCACGGAGCTTTCTAATATGTACGTCGATAGTTCTACCACCAACAACCACTTCGTTACCCCAAACTTTGTCTAAAATAACTTCTCTTTTAAACACTTTACTTGGTTTAGAAGTTAACAAGGCCAACAATTCAAATTCTTTTCTAGGTAAAATTATCTCTTTACCTTTTTTAATGATCTTATATTCTTCCCTGTTAATGACAATATCACCCACCTTGGTAATATCTTCTTGAGCGTTTTCCTCATTTTTAATTCTTCGAAGAAGTGCGTTTACCTTACTTACCAAAACTTTGGGCTTAATAGGCTTGGTAATGTAATCATCCGCCCCGGCATCAAAACCGGCTACTTGAGAATAATCTTCTCCCCTAGCGGTCAAAAAGGTTATTATGGTACTTTCCATACCCGGTGTTCTTCTTAAGATTTCACAGGCCTCTATACCGTCCATCTCTGGCATCATTACATCTAACATAATAAGATGTGGCAGTTTTTTCTTAGCCTTCGCAACACCGTCCGTACCGTTCTTAGCAGTATAAACGTCGTATCCTTCTGCGGATAGATTATAACCTATAATCTCTAGGATGTCTGGTTCATCGTCAACTAAAAGTATCCTAATATCCTTCTTTTTCATGGTTTTTAAAATGGATTGATTCGCTCAAAAGTAAAGATAATACTATTACTGATAAGGTAGTTAACATTCATTTAATGTAGTAACATTTAGATAACATTAACAAAATAAATGTTTAACATGGATCTAACCCGAACATTACAACCCATCTCTTTCTTTGCCGTGTTTAATAAACAGCATATTCAACGTGCTCATAACATTAATGAAAATAAAAGACAAAATGAAAAAATTAATTTTCTCTCTATTGACAATTACGTCATTTGCTCTTACCTCTTGTAGCAGCGACGATGACACTCCAACTACAACTGATGACGATCCAATAGTTGAAGAAGGTGAAGTAATTACTTTAACCGGTGTTTTAACTGAAGATCAAACATGGGAATCAGAAAACAT
>TARA_R110002050_G_scaffold95106_3_pt1 | contig 25900 bp, 20 predicted proteins | sample TARA_R110002050 | Tara Oceans TARA_R110002050 (sample SAMEA4396988) | marine metagenome | biome: Polar Biome; feature: [DCM] deep chlorophyll maximum layer (ENVO:01000326); material: water (ENVO:00002006), including particulate matter (ENVO:01000060) such as... | depth 25 m
AACCTCTTTGGTGATGTTGTGTGGTTCATCACCAATCAGGATGTCGCCCGCATTGAAAATATAACTGTATTTTTTATTGACATTGTATTCTTTTAGGTAATTCATCAAACTATCAATAAGTTGTTTGTTGTTTGCTGACTGCATTTCCGAAAGCTTCATCGAAAGTTCCTGATCCAGAGATAAAATTTCCTGCTCCTCACTAACCAAACGATCACGTTCCTGAACCGCACGGTCTTGTGTCAAAAAGCCACCACGCTGCACTTTTTCCTGAAAAGCTGCCGCGCGTTTTTCAAACGAAGACCGCTTCTCTGTGTATTCTTTGGTATAGGCTTCCTGATTTTTTGTAAACGAATCATGCAACTCTTCAGCTAAGTCATAATTCAAGATCAGGGAGTCGACTTTTACATAAGCAATTTTCAAATCAGAGTTGGATGTTGCTACCGATGAATTCCCACCAACAGATTCATTGCTGCTCTTTCCACTAAAATGTAATACATAGATAACAGCAACAGCAACGGCCAGGACCAAGTTCAGAATCAATGAAGTATTTCTCATTTTTTATTAATTAGTTTTTATTTTTTAGAATAAGTACAAGTACCTTCTTTTTGAGGTTGAATGTTCACCACCCAAAATCCTCATCCAACTACTTGTCAGTTTTGATTGCCTACGGTTTAAAATAACTCGAGCCAAAAATAAAAATTAATAATTAGGATTGCAGCTTTAATTCAATATTTTTTTGGGAATCGAGTATGGGATGTTTGATGAAAAAACATGCGCAAAATCATACCTATTCGCTGATAAACATCATTGAAACCGAGCAGTCTGAATACGTATTTTTAAATTCCTGAATTACCACTTAATTAAAAAAGCAGACGCACGAACATGTTTAACAAGATGATTGCAAATATGCTTCCTTACATGCCAAAAAAACTGATTTGGTTGTTTAGCAAGCGATACATCGCCGGAGAAGGAATGGAAGAAGGGCTCGAGGCATCGCGTAAGCTGAATGAGCAAAACATTGAGGTCACCATTGATTTGTTGGGCGAATTTATTACCAGCCTGGAACAGGCAGAAGAAAACAAGAAGCAGTACCTCGAAATCATTGAGCGTTTTACAAGCGAAAATATCCGGGGAAATTTTTCGTTAAAGCCAACCATGTTCGGCTTGCTCATCGACCAGGAAGTGTGTTACCAACACTTGCGTGAGATTGTTGCCAAGGCAGCCGAAAAGAACAACTTTATCCGCATTGACATGGAAGATTCGCAATGCGTTGGTGTGGAGCTTGAACTCTTCAAGAAGCTAAAAAAAGAATTCAGCGGCCATGTTGGGCTGGTCATTCAGGCTTACCTTAAACGGACCCTCAATGACTTGGTCAACTTTAGCAATTTCCCATCCAACGGGCATCCACTCAACTTCCGTTTGTGCAAAGGAATTTATGTTGAACCCAAACAAATCGCATACAAAGACTACCAGGAGGTTCGCAATCATTTTTTGGAAGATCTGGAATTCATGTTTAAAAATAAAATGTACGCCGGCATTGCCACCCACGATAAATACCTGGTTGAAGAAGCCATGAAGTTGATCGACAAATACCAGGTTCCAAAATCGATGTACGAATTCCAAATGCTCTACGGAGTAACTCCCGAACTACGAAATTCAATTGTGGAGGCGGGCCACAAGATGCGTGTTTATGTTCCGTTCGGGAAGCAGTGGTTCAATTACTCCACCCGGCGGTTAAAGGAAAATCCGGAAATTGCAAGTCACATTATCAAGGCACTGTTTGTAAAAGGTTGATATTAGGTTCCTCACGGTATTGAAACCGAACATCGAAACAGACAACGGCTTTTATTATTGGCAAGTTTTGACTCACCATGCCGCACCAAGCCGGACCGATTCTTTCTTGAAAAGGGACAGCAAAAGAGGGTCGGTATTTATGCATCAAAGAAATAAGCTTGACCGGTAAAAGTCCTCCTATGAATTATATAGTAAGGTTAATGAGGATGCGGCTTTTCGACAAAATCTCCCCTTTCTTTTTCAGCTGATGATCAATTCATCCAAGGAGCGTTTCGGGACATGATGAACCCCTTTCTCATCGCGCCAATATTTATAATCATCGTTTTGAATCTCTTCCAACACCACCTGCTCAGCTGGCATTCCGAAAGCCAGTACCTGGATCACCTCGAACCGCTCATCCAGTCGGAACAATTCGCTGAGCCTTTTCCGGTTCACCGACGCAATAATGCATCCTCCATAGCCAGCTTCCACCGCTCCCAGCAGAATACTTTGAGCAGCAATGCCATGGTCGCAATAATAATTTTCAGCAATCTGCCGGTCATTGAGCATGATCAAATACGCCGCCGGCCGCTCTCCCTGCACTGGACCTTGCCAGTCTTTCAGGTAACCTGCCCAAGCAAGCAAGGGAAACAAGACGGCACAGTCGGCCTCCTCGGTAACCAATACATATTTTAGTGACTGTGCATTGCGTGCGCTGGCCGACATGCGTGCGAGATCAATCCATTCTTTCAATTGACGCGGCTGAATCCGTTGCTTTTCGACGAACCGTCTATAGCTCCGGTTCTTCAGAATTAATTCTTTTATCATGATGATAATTTTAAAAAAAATGGAATGCAAGATATAAAATAATGGGGTTCTCCTTGTAAGCGATAGCTCTGGTAATTGAATGGGTAAGGGAATTTTCAGAAAAAATTTCCCGGACCTTTACAGGAAAAAGAAAATTTTCTGATTCGTTTTTGTATGTTTGCATACCAGAACAGAACACCTACAGATTTTAAATGCATGAGCAAATTTCATTTCAAAATTGATCCCGCTTCCAATCAACTCAAATTTCAGCAGTTGGTCGACTCAGTAACGGAAGCCGTTAGCAAAAACCTGTTACAGGTTGGTGATATCCTGCCGTCGGTCAATCAATTGTGCAAGGAAAGCGAACTTTCGCGCGACACGGTTTTTAAAGCGTATGCTGAATTAAAAAACCGGGGAACAATCGAATCGGTGCCCAACAAAGGCTATTTTGTGGCCAAGGCAACCACCAAAGTATTTTTGTTTCTCGACACATTCAAAGCTTACAAGGAAGTTCTGTACGGATCTTTCCTTGAGAATCTGCCGGACAACATTACGGTTGATTTACATTTTCACCACTATAACATTAATGTATTTGAAACCATCATCAAGGAAAGCGTGGGCAAATACACCAAGTATATCATCATGAACTTTGATCATGAGCAAGTTCCGGAGGTCATTAAAAAAATTCCAAACGATAAACTACTGATCATCGACTGGAAGGTGCACTCACGCGAAACCAACTCGTGTGTTTATCAGGATTTTGGACAAACACTTTACGACGCCTTTGCAAAGAACATCGAGCTGGTTAAAAAATATAAGCGCTTCATTTACCTTTATCCTGAATTTACTTATCACCCCAAAGAGTCAATCGACTATTTCAACGCTTTCTGCAGAGATCACCAAATTGAATTCGAAGTGATGCGCAATTCGAAGCTGCTCGATATTCAGCCAGGCGATCTGTACCTGATGGTTAGTGACCGGATGTTGGCCCGCTTTCTGGATCAGTGCGACCAGAAGAAACTTTCTCCGGGGAACGAGGTGGGTGTGATCTCATACAACGAAACCCCAATGAAAAAATACGTAAAAGATGGTGTTACCGTCATTTCAACCGATTTTGAACTCATGGGCCGGAAAGCCGCCGAATTCGTAAGCAACGGAGAACCCATTAATTTTTGTGTACCCACCAAATTGAAGGTGCGCAGTTCATTCTGAAAAAACATGTTTTATAACATGTTTTAAGAATTTTGAAATCGCCAGGCTGCTCCTAAATTTGTACAGCATACCAGAACAGAACGGTTTAACGAATAATAACGATACAATAAGCTAAACACTATGTACTTACTTGGTTTTGACATCGGCAGTTCGTCTGTCAAAGTTTCGCTGCTGGCTGGCCAAACAGGCGAATGTATCGCCTCCGCCTTCCACCCTAAACAAGAAATGAAGATTACCGCCCGGCAAGCCGGATGGGCAGAACAAGAGCCAGAACAGTGGTGGGCAAACCTCAAGCTGGCTTTAGCTGAAGTTATGAATCAATCAAACGTTGATCCGTCGGCTATTGACTCCATCGGTATTTCGTACCAAATGCATGGCTTGGTTATGGTCGATCGCAAACAAGAGGTGATTCGCCCTTCCATTATTTGGTGCGACAGCCGCGCAGCCGCTATCGGAGACAAGGCCCTGAAAGAACTTGGGCAGGAACAATGCCTGACAAGTTTGCTGAACTCACCGGGCAACTTCACCGCGTCAAAGTTAAAATGGGTGAAAGACAACGAGCCCGAACAGTACAGCCGTATCCATAAAATCATGCTGCCCGGTGATTACATTGCCATGAAACTGAGCGGCGACATAAAAACCACTGCCAGTAGCTTGTCAGAAGGAATTCTATGGGATTTTCAGCAAAACGAAGTGTCAAAACTTGTTCTTGACTACTACGGGTTCGATGCTTCTTTCATCCCCGATCTCGTACCAACCTTCTCGGTTCAGGGTGAAGTAAGCGAACTGGCTGCCAAGGAACTGGGATTGGCCAAAGGTATCAAAATCAGTTATCGCGCAGGCGACCAACCCAACAATGCCCTGTCTTTGAACGTATTAAACCCGGGAGAGATTGCTACCACCGCCGGGACATCGGGTGTGGTCTACGGAGTGAGCGAAGAAGTGGCCTATGATCCAAAATCGCGGGTGAATACCTTTGCCCACGTCAATCACTCAGCTGAAGCGAACCGCCTGGGCGTTTTGCTGTGCATCAACGGAACCGGAATTCTCAATTCGTGGCTCAACAAAAATGTGGGCAACAGCGGATTCTCCTATGAACAAATGAACGCCATGGCAGCTGAAGTTCCAATCGGATCGGAAGGACTAAGCATCTTACCTTTTGGAAACGGAGCCGAACGTGTACTGGAAAACAAAAATCCAGGAGCCACCTTCTCCGGAATCAACTTCAATATACACGGCATGCCACACCTTTTCAGGGCTGCACAAGAAGGAATTGTCTTCTCTTTCAAATATGGCATGGAAGTGATGGAGAACATTGGCATTAAAGCGAAAGTCATTCGGGCAGGCAAGGCCAACATGTTTTTGAGTCCGATTTTCAGAGAAACACTAGCTGGAATTACTGGAGCCACCATCGAACTCTACAACACTGATGGCTCAATTGGAGCAGCACGCGGCGCGGGTATTGGTTCAGGCTACTACCAATCAGCAGGCCAAGCCTTTGAAAATCTAAAGAAGCTGGAAACCATCGTACCTGGCGAAAAAACTAAGGAAGCCTACGAAGCCGCTTATGAAAGTTGGAAAGCGGAGCTGAGAAAAGCAATGAACGGCAAATAAATAATCAAGCGCATCGATTCAATAGTTCAAAAAAATAACTACTTAAAAATTAGCAATATGACTGTATTTAAAGGCAACAAAACGTATTTCCCCGGTATCGAAAAAATTAAATACGAGGGACCCGAGTCCAGAAATCCATTGGCATTCAAATGGTACGACGAAAACCGAGTTGTAGGAGGCAAAACCATGAAGGAATATCTTCGCTATGCTGTCGCTTACTGGCATACCTTCTGCGGCGACGGCGGTGATCCTTTTGGCCCCGGAACACATGTTTTTCCATGGGATGGTGCTTCGGACAAACTCGATGCCGCCAAAGAGCGGATGGACGCAGCATTCGAATTCATTACCAAAATTGGTGCTCCATTCTACTGTTTTCACGACACCGATGTGGTCGGCGATGGTTCGGTATTCGAAATCGAACAACGCTTGGTGAAAATGGTGGATGAAGCCAAATCCCGTCAACAGGCAACCGGCGTTCAACTGCTTTGGGGAACGGCCAACGTATTTTCCAACCCCCGTTACATGAATGGTGCTTCAACCAATCCTGATTTCAACGTAATCACCAATGCAGCTGTTCAGGTAAAGAATGCTATTGATGCCACCATTGCTTTAGGTGGAACAGGTTACGTATTTTGGGGAGGACGCGAAGGCTATATGAGCTTGCTAAACACCAACACAAAAAAAGAGCTGGAGCACATGGGTCAATTCCTTCGCATGGCGCGTGACTATGGCCGCAAGCAAGGTTTTAAAGGGACTTTCCTGGTGGAACCAAAACCAATGGAACCTACCAAACACCAGTATGATTACGATACGCAAACGATTTTAGGCTTCCTTGAAAAGAATGGTTTGAGTGACGATTTCAAAATCAACATCGAAGTAAACCACGCTACTTTGGCCGGACACTCTTTTGCTCACGAACTACGCATGGCAGGCGATGCCGGCATGTTGGGTTCAATTGATGCCAACAAAGGTGACTACCAAAACGGATGGGACACCGACGAATTCCCAACCAATATTTACGAAACAACCGAGGCGATGCTGGAAATCATCAGCGCTGGTGGGTTCACCGATGGTGGAATCAATTTTGACGCGAAAACCCGCCGGAATTCAACTGATCTGGAAGATATCTTTATTGCCCACGTTTCGGGAATGGACACCTTCGCCCGTGCTCTGGTAATTGCTGATAGAATCTTAAATGAATCGGACTACCTGAAATTGCGCAAAGCTCGTTATGCTTCATTCGAGTCAGGGAAAGGCGCTGAATTTGAGACCGGTAAATTAAGCTTGGAAGATTTGTATACGATCGCCAAAGAAGTTGGTGAGCCAAAACAAATCAGTGGAAAACAGGAAATGATGGAGCAACTAATCAACTGCTACATCTAGGCATATGAAAGGTCAAAACTCACTGTACATCATTGCGATCACTTTGGTGGCAACGCTTGGCGGCTTGCTTTTCGGTTACGACACCGCCGTCATATCCGGAGCTGAGAAATCGGTACAAGCCTACTTGATTGACGGGCTCGGGCTGAGTTCCTGGGTTCACGGAGCAACCATCTCCAGTGCATTGATCGGATGTATTATCGGCGGCGGATTGTCAGGCTTGCTATCCAAGCGTTTTGGACGCAAGCGCTCCCTGATGTTTGCAGCAGCTCTATTCTTCCTATCGGCATTGGGCTCCGGAAATCCCGAGTTTCTCTTTTTCACCAAGGGAGAACCAACCATGGGATTACTCTACCTATTCAACTTTTACCGCGTCATTGGCGGTATTGGTGTAGGACTGGCCTCAGCTGTAGTCCCGATGTACATTGGCGAAATTGCTCCGGCTGATATTCGCGGACGCTTGGTTTCCATCAACCAGTTTGCCATTATCTTCGGAATGCTTGTGGTGTATTTTGTAAACTGGGGCATTGCCAACGGACAAACCTTGGAGTGGATTAACACCGTCGGCTGGCGCCGGATGTTTACTTCGGAAGCCATTCCCGCTGGTATTTTTGGTATACTGCTGTTTTTTGTCCCCGAAACGCCACGCTATCTGGCTTTGAACCACAAAGATGATGAAGCACTTGCAATTCTTACCAAAATTAATGGCAAGGAACGGGCGCTGCAGATTCTCCAGGATATCAAAGGAACCGTACAAAAATCATCCGCCAAATTGTTTGCCTACGGAAAAGTGATTATTGTAATTGGAATTTTGCTCTCGGTGTTCCAGCAGTTTGTCGGAATCAACGTGGCGCTTTATTACGCTCCGCGGATTTTCGAAAGCATGGGCGCCGAAAAGGATGCTTCCATGTTGCAAACGGTAGTGATGGGATTGGTGAATGTTATTTTCACCGTCGTAGCTATTCTTACGGTTGACAAATGGGGACGCAAACCATTGCTCATGGTAGGTTCGGTAGGCATGGCCATTGGCATGTTTGCCATCGGTGCGCTGGCCTTTATGAAAGTGATTGGCATCAGCACGCTGGTGTTCATCATTATCTACACCGCTTCATTTATGATGTCGTGGGGGCCAATTACCTGGGTGTTGATTTCGGAGATTTTTCCAAACAAAATTCGTGGCAAGGCTGTGGCAATTGCGGTTGCAGCGCAGTGGGCTGCCAACTATTTCATTTCATCAACCTATCCGGCCATGATGGAATTTAGCAGTGGCATGACTTACTGTTTCTATGGAGCCATGAGTGTACTCTCGTTCTTCTTTGTTTGGAAAATGGTCCCGGAAACAAAGGGAAAAACCCTGGAAGAAATGGAAACTTTGCTTAAAAAGTAATCTTCAATTTCATAACAACACATGAGTAACAAAAATTGAGATTATTATAGATTACTCGATAGGCGAATCAATAGCAAATACTCGCAATTAAAAAGGGGACCTAAACAGTCCCCTTTTTTTATCTTACCGGCTCCCAGGCACAACGCACCGGGGAAACAATCTTGCCCTCTTTTTTCAAGACATTCATGGCTTTGTCCACTTCTTTCTTGTCCATGCCTGCCGCAGCAGCAATCTCACCGGCTTTCATCGGTTTACCAGAAGCGGTCATCACTTCCAATACTTTTTCTACGCTCATAATTTCAACTCTAAAAACGTTCCGAAACAACTTTCCAGTCCAGCACTTTCCAGAAATCTTCTATATACTTCGGCCGGGCATTTTGCTTATCCAGGTAATAGGCATGCTCCCACACATCGCAAGTCATCAGCGGAGTCAAGCCATCGCGCATGGGGTTGGCCGCATTGCTGGTTTGAACAATGCTCAGCTTCCCGGCTGCATCCTTCACCAACCACGCCCAGCCCGAGCCAAACAAAGTAGCCGCGGCTTTAGAAAAGGAATCTTTAAATGATTCAACCGACCCAAATTCCGATTCAATCGCCTTTTTTAGTTCATCTTTGGGTTCATCGCAACCATCAGCAGCAAACTGCATAAAGTAGAACGTGTGGTTCCAAACCTGTGCCCCATTGTTGAAAATTCCGCCATCCGACTCCTTAATAATGGTTTCCAAATCAGCGGTTTCAAACTTGGTTCCCTGAATCAGGTTGTTCAGGTTATTCACATAAGCCTGGTGGTGTTTTCCGTAGTGAAATTCCAAAGTTTTTTCACTAATGTATGGTTCTAAAGCATTTTTCGCGTACGGCAACGCTGGTAATTCAAATGACATAATCTGTAATTTAAAGGTTACTACTTCGTGTTGATTTTCGTCTTTCTAACATGAAGTAAAGCCAAAAAGTTTGAAGAAAAAACGCGTAACTATCTATTTAAAAAGATTCCAGATAGCAAGCTCATGTTCGTTTCAAAAATCAACCGGATAGAGAGGCTCAAGAGTATCACCCCGAGACAATCGTAAATATTTGTTAAAGAAGAAAGTATTCCGGAAGATTCACGGCTGTAAACCATTTGAATGCCAAACAAAATACAACTATCTGGCGAAGCTGGCTGTTATTAAGGGAGATTTCGCCGGAGGATTGGGTTTGCAAAACCTTGAATCTACCGGACAGGATTTGTTCAGAGAAACGAAAACAAACACATGATTAGTAAACAGTTATTATTTTTTGGTCTTTTTATACTTGCCGTTGAGTACTATTCTTTCGTCGCCACGCGGACGGTCCTTCGTAATGCAAACAGCCATTTTCAATGGGGGCTATTCATCCTTTACGCGATGCTCTCGCTGGCTGTTTTATGGAGTTTATGGGCCTTCCCGAATTATGGAAAAAGCGCCTGGCCTTCGCTGGCCTTGAAATATTTGGTGAATATTCTCATCGGAGTCTTTCTGGGAAAAATACTGGTGGCCGCCATTATGCTCATAGGCGATTTGTTGTTGGTTATTCCAAATGTCGTTAAGTTTCTTACCCAATTTAGAAGCAGCCCGGCTGATGGCGTGCCGGAAGGCGCTCGCTTTATCAGCCGGTTTACCTTTATTTCGCAAACAGCTTTACTTCTTGGCGCAGCGCTTACCTCAGGGCTGGTGTATGGCATGACGAATCGTTATCGGTACCAAATCAGGCGTGTTAGTGTGCCAATCCCATCCCTGCCCGACGCGTTTAAAGGGCTGCGCATTGTGCAGATCTCAGATATCCATTCGGGCAGTTTTGACGACCCGGATGCAGTAGCCGAGGGTGTTGTTTCCATTCTGGATCAAAAGCCAGACCTGATTTTGTTTACAGGCGACCTGGTAAATGACAAAGCCGAAGAACTTGCTCCCTATTTGCGGGTATTCAATAAGCTGAAAGCACCTTTGGGTGTCTATTCTGTGTTGGGAAACCACGACTACGGCGACTATGTTTCGTGGCCATCGGACGACGCCAAGAAGCAAAACCTCGACCAACTGAAACAGCATCATGCTGCAATGGGCTGGCGCTTGCTAATGAATGAACACGTAGTGCTGCAGCACGGCGATCAACAACTGGCACTAATCGGCGTCGAAAACTGGGGTGCGAAAGCTGGCTTTCCGAAATATGGCGACCTGCAAAAAGCAACAGCCGGACTCGAAAACGGCGACGTTACGCTTAAAATACTGCTCAGTCATGACCCATCGCACTGGGAAGCCGAAGTACGTAAAATCTACCCCGATATTGCACTCACCTTGAGTGGACATACCCACGGCATGCAATTCGGCATCGACATTCCGGGTTTTAAATGGAGCCCGGTGCAATATATTTACGATCAATGGGCTGGCTTATACGAGCAAGGAAATCAGTATTTGTATGTCAATCGCGGTTTTGGTTTTATCGGCTACCAAGGCCGGTTGGGAATCTTACCCGAAATTACCGTAATCGAACTGGCTTGATGAACAAGTTATGGTTATCTTTTTAAAAAAACGATAAGATGCCTGGAGTGAAAAACAACCTCGGCAAGCTGTATCTTAACTTTCGACCGTGACTTTTATTTCGCCTTCGCGGAAAGTAAATTCGAGCAAGCGCCCGTGGTTTTGGAATTCAATTTCGAAGTCTGATGAAAACGCCTTATCGCCAGTTGGAAACCAGTCTTTCCTATGTTTGTTGATCAGGATAAACAAGCCTTGCTCGTCACCCACGGCACAAAACTGGTCAAAACTGCCATCGAAGATTGCAAAATCCGACAGCTTTTGCAACTGCCTGTAGGTGGTTTCAATATCATTTACCGCCATGCCAACTTCACTAATGGACAAAAAAGCATGGTGATCGAAAGTATCCAGACTTTGGATACCTAAATTTTTGCGTGCAATCAGTTCAATAATGTTTTGATCGGCATCGTAGAAGTAGATGGAACGCGCGTTCCAGTTGACAAAGTCAACCAAACCTTTCCCCTGGTATTTTAAAACAGGAGTCCGTTTGCGAAGCCAGGCCAATGCTTCGGGATCAAGATAAGAGGGAATATTGAAAGCAATGTGATAGGGCGTTGCGTAATCACGCAATTTGAAAATCAGCAGCGAATAGCCTGCTGCTACTTTGAATGTTGTTGACGAAGTTTCAAGCAAGGGTAAACCAAGCGTTTCGGTGTAGAACGCCTTTTGTTCCTCCAATGAAGTGGTATACAATATGAGTTCATTAATTTTCATAATCTTCATTTAAATGACTCACAAAAAAAAGGGCAATAAAAACCCCGAAGCCTCTGCTTCGGGGAAAAAAACCAAAAATCAACTAACCTTTAAACCGTTTGGCCACTTCATCCCAATTGATGACTTTCCAAAAAGCCTCAATGTAATCGGGTCGTTTGTTCTGATACTTTAAATAATAAGCATGTTCCCAAACGTCAATTCCAAGAATTGGAGTCCCTTTTACATCAGCAACATCCATCAACGGATTATCCTGATTGGGTGTTGATGAAACAACCAAACTATCACCCTGCTTTACCAACCAAGCCCAGCCCGAACCAAATCGGGTTGCAGCTGCATTGGCAAAAGCGTCTTTAAATTTATCGACTGATCCCAAAGAATCAGTTATAGCTTTTAATAATTCTCCTTCTGGCTGGGAGGCACCACCGGGGGCCATAATTTCCCAATACAAATTGTGGTTGTAAAAACCACCACCGTTATTCCGAACGGCTGTAGAATGCTTGGACACGTTGCCCAGCAATTCTTCGATTGATTTTCCTTCGAGCTCGGTTCCATTAACAGCATCGTTCAACTTGCTGGTATAAGCAGCATGATGCTTGCTATGGTGAATTTCCATCGTGCGCGCATCAATTAACGGCTCAAGAGCATCGTATTCGTAACTTAATTTTGGTAATTCAAATGACATAGTCAATAATTATTTTGTGATTTTCAGATTCGTTTATCTTTATATACAAACCTAAGGGGTAAATTGTTTCGAACCAAATCTGATCTATGCAAATTTTATTGAAAAAATCTATCCTGAATAGGCTCAGTCGATCATTACATCTATCACCATTACTGCATTTTGAGCTTCAACCCACCTGGGAAAGAGCGACAAAAAAAGTTTTCCCAAGTCGACACGCTGCGGGACCACAAGCCCGAGCACGTCTCAAAAAATTGAGTTCACATGCTCCGATTCATAAACACCTTATTTGGAATAGCTCCGCATATTTTTCTTTCTTTGCCAAAAAAATCTGTGAACAGAAGAATACTGCGTTTAGCGATCCCAAACATTGTCAGCAATGTCACCATCCCCTTGCTGGGGCTGGTCGATTTGGCGCTGATGGGGCACCTGGACTCTGAAGTTTTCATCGGGGCTGTTTCGCTCGGAACCGTAATTTTCAACTTTATTTACTGGGGATTCAGCTTCCTACGCATGGGCACCAGTGGCTTTACCGCTCAAGCATATGGAGAAAGGAATACGCCGGAAAGTTTTCACATCCTTTCGCGGGCGATATTGATTTCAACCCTGACCGGGCTACTCATTCTTGTCCTGCAATTTCCGATTGAGTGGCTTAGTTTTCATCTAATTAATGGCAGCGAAGAAGTAGAATCGCTTGCCCGCGAGTATTTCCGCATCCGCATTTGGGCCGCGCCCGCCACTTTGGGCCTGTATGTATTAAACGGCTGGTTTCTGGGCATGCAAAATGCTAAATACCCCATGATTACAGCGATCGCTGCGAATATATTCAACATTGTACTCAGCTTCATTTTCGTGAAGTCCTTTCACCTCAACGCGGCCGGAGTAGCTTTGGGAACCGTTATTGCCCAATATTTGGGCATTGTTGTAGGGCTGTTCCTGTTTTTTAAATCGTATAAACCGTTGATCAGCCATTGGAACTGGCAGGCGGTAATCGATGCCAAAACCCTGAAGAACTTTTTCCAGGTTAACTCCGATATTTTTGTCCGTACTTTCTGTGTGATTTTTGTCTTTACATTTTTCACTTCGAAATCAGCCAGCATCAACGACCATACTCTGGCTGTCAATTCTATTTTGATTCAATTCTTGCTGTTTTTTGCTTTTTTTATTGATGGTTTTGCCTACGCCGGCGAAGCATTATCAGGTCGCTACAAAGGGGAAGAAAACCGTGTTCTCTTTCTGAAAGTGACCCGCTTGCTTTTTTACTGGGGCGGTTTGCTGGCTTTTGGTTTTAGCCTGATCTATCTGTTTGCCAGTGAATTGATTTTAGGCCTCCTCACCAATCAAGCTGATTTGATTGAAACGGCCCTCGACTTTCGCTTTTGGATTGTGCTGACACCGATCATCTCCTTTGCTTCATTCATTTGGGATGGAATTTACATCGGAGCCACCGCCTCCAAAGAAATGCGTAACAGCATGCTGGGTGCCAGTCTTTTTGTTTTTCTGCCAAGCTATTTCTTGCTTCAACCAGTTCTGGGCAACCATGCCCTATGGATGGCCATGATGTTTTTTATGCTGAGCCGCGGCGTGTTTCAGAGTTTTTTGTTTCGCCGGGTGATACAGAAAAACTTTAATCACCAAAAAAGGCCTAATAACCAAGCTTAAGCTTAAATAAAAAAGGGCCCCCTCTCCCAAAAAAGAAAAGAATGCCCATCAAACTAAAGGATCTATTTTTATACTGATTTCAGAACTTCCCAAACAAAGGCCCGGACACCAACTTCCTTATTGACTTCATCCAATTTTTTGACTTTTTCCAGAAGTTCGTCCACCGTTTCATCGGGAACAATGGTCAGAACGGCCGAATTGATTTCGGGCCAGGTGTGGGTTCCCATACGTGGTTCGCCATCGACTGAGCCACGGCCGAGGACATCATTCCACCATGTATAACCCCGAATACCCAATCGATCAAGCATATACTCTACCCGTTCGGTGTTGGCCTGGTTAAATACAATAAATACTGCTTTCATCGTATACTATTTTACTTGTCCATAAATACAAATTGCTGCCTTACTTTTTCCTTTTTGCGGCGTTCGCCTTTACTGGCCAGCACCGCATACATCACCGGGACGATAATCATGGTCACCAGTGTAGAAAAAACCAAACCCCCGATCACCGTGATTCCCATCGGACGCCAAATTTCAGCCCCTTCACCAGTACTCATGGCCAAAGGGAGCATCCCCAGGATCGTAGTCGCGGCAGTCATCAACACCGGACGCAAACGGGATTTCCCGGAAATAGCAATTGCCTCATATAGTTCCACGCCCCGGTCTCGCATCAGGTTGATAAAATCAACCAAAACAATACCGTTTTTCACTACAATTCCCACCAGCAAGACTGCTCCCAAGGCAGCTACAACACTTAGGGTTGTTCCAGTGAGAACCAAAGCCAAGATGACCCCCGTGAATGCAAATGGAATAGAAACCATTATGATAATCGGCATCCGTAATGACTCAAACTGAGCAGCCATCACAATAAACACCAAAATCAGGCTTAAACCAAGCAACATGGCCAGGTCGAGAAAGGACTCCTGCTGATCTTCATATGCTCCACCAACAGAAGTGACAATTTCGGCAGGTGGTTCCAGATCGGCAACTTCGGTTTTGATACGGCTGGCCAATTCACCCAAGGAAATGCTGTTTGGTGATGCCGAAATGGTCACCAAACGTTCACGGCGTTTGTGCTGGATGCTTGGAGGCGACCAATACTCCACTATTTCCCCCAACTCCTTCAATTTAATCTTGTTTCCAACCGGAGTCATGATGGTCATCTCTTCCATATCGGATATGGAGTTCCGATAATCCTCCTCCAACCGGATCTTGATATCGTACTCCTCTCCTTCTTCTTTAAAATACGATGGAATCAAACCGTTCACCCTGTTTCGAACCAAAGTGGAAACCTGCGCTGTGGTCAGTCCGTGTTCCGAAAGTTTATTCCGATCGAGTACAATCTGCAGTTCAGGCTTATCGTTTTTTCGGCTGATGGAAACATCCTGTGCGCCATCCATAGCTTTGATCCGATCAAACACCTGTTCCGCATAAGCATTGGTTACATCAAAACTATAGCCGTAAATTTCGTAGTCCACCACATTGCCCGAGCCGCCAAGCCCTTGCGATGCTGTTGATATAGTTGAATTGACCACTTCGGGAAGCAAAGCAATCTGGGCCCTGAAGTCATCAGCAATCTCCCAAACCGTGCGGTCGCGTTCATTCAAACCCGACAAGCGCAGGGTGAAGTTGATGATGTTTGAACCGGTCGTGCTGAACATGGAGATAAAACCACCTTCATCATCTGAACCGGATGAAGAAGCGATTAGCTCAACCTCCGGATATCTTTCCCGAATCACTTGCTCCAACTGGCGGGTAACCTTTACCGTTTCTTCTACACGTAACCCGGTTTGCAACTCAATGTTTGCCGTAATTTGGCTTTCATCCGACTCGGGCATGAAATCTGTCCCTACGAGCTTCATCAGAAATAGTGAGCCAAAGAAAATAAGGAAAGTAGCAAGCACCACGACTGTTTTGTAGTGCATCAGTTTCCGAAGCAAGATTTCATAGAAATGATCCAACTTGCCAAGCCATTTTTCAATTGTATTTTCATATTCGTACTTCCGTGTTTTTTGACGTTTCTTCAGTTTCAAGAATTTCGAAGCCAACATGGGAGTCAGCGAAATAGCAGCAAACGTTGAGGTTACAACAGTAATGGTTACAATCCAGCCCAACTGGTTGAACAACACACCTGTCATTCCGGAAACCAGGGTCAACGGGAAGAAAACAGCTACGACAACAAGTGTAGTAACAACCACCGACAACCAAACTTCGTTGGTCGCATAAATAGCAGCTTCACGCGGACTCGCACCCCGCTCCACGTGCCGCGTGATATTCTCCAGAACCACAATGGCATCATCCACTACCATCCCAATCGCGATCGATAGCGAAGTCAGGGAAATAACGTTCATTGAGTTACCCGTAATATAGAGGTAAATAAATGCGACAATGAGCGAAATCGGAATCGTTAAAACGATGATGAAAGTTGCCCGCCATCGTCCGAGGAAAAACATCACAACCAAAACCACAAAGATCATCGCATACATCAAGGTTGAAGCGAGGTTATTGATTGATCCCTTGATAAATGTTGATGAATCAAAAATCTCCTGAATCTGGATATCAGGAGGCAAAGTTGGTTTCAGCTCTTCGAGCCGCTCCTTGATCTGTCGTGACACTTTCACCGTATTTGCTCCGGATTGTTTCATCACAAACATCCGCACACCGGTCTGTCCATTGATCTTTTCTTCCAGTGTCACATCTTTTAGCGTATCGCGCACCGTTGCCACGTCGCGCAGGTACACTTGTTTTCCATTGTAGTTGGCAACAACCAAGCTCTTGATCCGTTCGCTCTCTGAAAACTCACCTTGCACCCGGATCTGGTAATCCAGCTTACCCATTTTCACATTCCCCAAGGGCATGTTCAGATTTTCGCCGGCAATGGAGGAACCAAGCTGCTCCAGTGTTAGATTGTAAGCATCCAGCCTCTTCGGATCTACATCAACATAAACCATCCGTTGGGGCGTACCAACCATAGCCACCGAGCCCACACCATCAACGCGATTCAATGGGTTGATCACCTTTTCATCGATAATCTTCTCCAGTCCCTGGTAGCTTTCGTCGGCCGTAATCGCGTAAAAAAGAATGGGAAACATGCTGGTATTGAACTTAAAAATGGTAGGTCGGTCAACCGCTTCCGGCAGGTTATCGTAGATCCTGTCAATTACGTCGCGGATATCATTAGTCGCCTCATCCAGATTTGCGTCCCACTCAAACTCCAGCGAAATTACCGAAAGATTGTCCGAAGAAGTGGAAGTCATCTCCTTCAGCTTGTCCACTGAATTTAGGGCATCCTCCAGCACTTTGGTCACATTAGTCTCAATATCCGAAGCGTTGGCTCCGGCATAAGTCGTCATGACTGAAACATAAGGCGGCTCCATTTCCGGATACAGGTCCACCGGAATATTAATGAGTGAGAAAATGCCCATCACCACCACCGCAATAAAGATCATGAAAGTCGTAATGGGCTTATCAACTGCACTTTTATATATACTCATAATTCAATCGCTTTATTTTAAAATGTTCGGGCAAACCTCTAGTTCACCACCTCCACCTCTGCACCATCAAGCAAGCGGGCCTGCCCTTCAACAATAATCTGATCGCCCGGCTGCAATTCACTCGAAATTACCTCCACCTTGTCGTCAAACCGATTGCGAAGTGCTACTTCCACTCGTTTGGCTTTACCGTTCCGCTCAACAAACAGGTAGCGCACGTTTGATCCCTGCATTTTCAGGATGGCTAATGCCGGAAGCACCGTTGCCTCAGTATTTTCGAGGCCAATGGTTACGCGCCCAAACATTCCGGGACGTAGCTTCCCTACTGGGTTATCCATACTGACTTCCACCTCGAACGAACGACTTTGCGGGTTAATAGCTGGAGCAATTCTGAAGACTTCTCCGTTAAACGTTTCTCCAGGATATACATCAAAAGCCACAGAAACAGACATGCCTTTCTTGATGTTTGGAAAGTATTTTTCAGAAATACTGACAATGGCTTTCAGCCTGTCAACCTGAATGATGGTCAAAATGGCGGCTTTGCCAATTTCCGCAATCGGCGAGCCGGAGTACATTTCACCAGCTTCGTGGTACTTGCCCGAAATCAGCCCATTAAACGGAGCGACCAGCAGTGTATTCTCTTCCAGAAAGTCTACATTCTCTTTCGCCGCCTCGTATTGGGCCTGAAGTTGTTCGTACTGCTGCTCTGCAATGCTCCCCAGCTTTTTCAGGGTATCTAGCCTGGCATAGTCCGCTTTCAAGTTATTTAACTGAATCCGGGCCTGATTCAACTGGGCGTCATTCATCTCGACCAATTCCTGTCCTTTGCTAACGCGGTCGCCCAGCTCTACGCGGATCGCTTCAATTCGTCCGGGCGAAGCAGGAACCATGTGAACCGTATTGAACGGCTCCAGGCTTGCTGAATATTCAATGGTGCGCGTAATTTCCTCTTTGGCAAGTGTTGTAACGCGTACACGTTCAACAACCCGTTTGGCTTCAGAATTTGTTCCGCTTTCCTCCTTTGGTGCCGAACAAGACGAAATAGCCAAAACGGCAAGCAGTCCTATAAATGTGCTTAATTGTTTCATTTTCAACTCTATTTAATTGTTTATTTTACTTCTCCCAACAGTGTTTTTAACTCGATGCGTGCTTGCAACACCTCAAGTGCTGCCTGTAAATATTCTGATTCCGCTTTCAGGTAATTATTGTCAGCACTGGTCAACTCTAAACTCGAAATAAGCCCCTGGTTGAATTTGCGTTGCAGGTTTTCATATACCTCACGCGACACCTCAACATTCCGGCTTTGATTTTCGAAATTATCAAGCGCACTTCGCAGGTTAAAACTGAGCTGTTTATATTGAATGTCCAGTTGATCCTCAAGCAGTGCCCGTTCGTTCTGCACCGTTTCCAGTTCAATTTTCGCCTGTCGCACTTTCGATCGCCGTTCGCCACTCGAAAAAATCGGAATATTCATTTGCAAGCCAATCATGTGGCTGGGCGTCATGTCGAAGGCCGGCTTTAGCAGTTTCTGTGTGAATGAATAATAACCGGAAACAGTCGGCAAATAGTTGGCTTTCTGCATATCAAGCTGTTTCTCTTGCATTTGTGCCTGAACACTCATCAACTGGAAATCAATATTCTGATCCACAGTGAAGGGATCTGTCAAGGCTGCGTCCAATTCATTCGAACGGAGGATCTGGGTCAGTGATTCTGTCAGTTCGAGTTCAGTCTCAGCCGCGACCCCCAACTGAAGGCGAAGCATGTTTTGAGCCATCTCATACTGACGTGCAGCAGACTTAACCGCATTTTTCAAGGAATTTACCTGGACAGATAGCTGGTCAAGTTCGACTTTTTCGGTCATTCCAAAATCAACCATTGGCTTCGTTTTCTCATAAACCGCCTCCAGGTTCTTCACATTACTTTCCAGGATTTTAAGAGATTCGCCGGCAACCAATACTAAATAGTAACTGTTCACCACCTGACTAACAACATCGCGCTCTGTTCTCTCCAGGCTTTTCTCCGACATGGCGTGATACAACTTCGCGGATCGAATACCAATCCAATAGTTGGCACTAAAAATCAATTGTCCCACTTGCAGGTTAAAACTGCTGGTCGGATCAATCGGAATTTGCGATGCTGGCATGCTTTCATCAAATTGAATAGAAATTTCGGCACCCAACGAGTTATTATAATCCGCCGTGGCATTGACTTGGGGCAAACCAGCCGCAATGGCCTGTTTCAATTGTTCCTGCGATTGCCAGACCGAAAGCTCCGAACTTCGCAAACTTCTATTGTACTGTAAGGCATGCTCTTTCGCCTCCTGCAGATCGATCGACAAACGGTCCTGAGCCACAGCTCCCTGCAACAGGAAGAGCATGGTCAGAACTGCCATTGTCATCTGTTTTCTGATTTTCATTCTGAACGTGTTTTAATTATTCTGTTTTGTTTTCTGTAAAATCGATTGGTCACATTCCTTTATCAACAGCAGCATCTCTTCGTATTGTCTTTCAATTACCTGGTGTCCTTTCAAGCTTGTCATTCCAATCAAATCATTTATAATCAGCTTGTAAATTGAGTCACTAAACAGAGCCTGGTTGTATTCCGGCGATCCTTTTAAAATTCCGCCATCAATCTTCGAAATCTGATGGAGATAAGCCAATTTTATGTCGAGATCGGGCCGAAAAAGCTCCTGCCTAATCCCCTCTTCAACAATGGGTCTGACGATATTGAAAAGCTTGTCGTTCCTGAATTCCTGAATCGTGCGAAAATGCATTACATTCACTTTTTTCAGGTCAGGAAGAAACGAAGGATTGACTTTCCGGTTGATCTTAATAATATAGCTGTAGAAAAGTCCCAACTTTCGAAACACATGCTGCTCAGGCTTCAATAGCTTATGCAAGCCGCTCATAAACTGAGTGAGGCTGTAGTCAATTACCAATTGCAACAACTCATCCCGGCTCCGAATGTGGAGATAGAGTGTCTTTTTTGAAATGCCAAGCATCGCGGCAATCTCATCAACGCTGACACTTTTAATTCCATACTTTGTGTAAAGCAAGTAAGTCTTTTCTACTATTGTGCGATCATCAATCATGAACGTTAAAAACTATTTCGTTTTTTTGAGTTTTTTGAAGATCAAAAAAATTTAGTCCAGCATCTTATCCACCAGGTCAATTCCTTTTTGAGTTGAAATACCACGGACAAAATTAATCATGAGATTCTTGAACAAATCAGTCAGCTCGTACTGCTCACGCGGAAAGATAGACTCATCTGAAATCAGATTCATCTGTTCGTGGAACAATTTCGAAACAATACCAATGTGAATGTCCTTTCGAAACAAACCTTCGTTTACCCCTTTGCGTAGTTGCGTGCAGGTGAGGTTGTAATGTTTTTCTTTATTCTCTTCATACAACGTCTTCCAAATCACAGGATAGTATCGTTTCAAATCATGAAAAAACAGTGGATTGATTGTGTTTATCGCTTTGATACCATCTTGCATAGAAGTAAAAATGGCGTCGATGACATTAGCCGAAGAAGAAATCACCTCCTGTCTGCGTTCATCCCGCCGCCGGATCAAATCTCTCAGGCAGGTATGAATCAATTCGGTTTTATCCTTAAAGGTTTCGTAGACCGTACGTTTCGATATCCCAAGCGACACAGCAATTTCATCCATTGTAATACTGCGAATGCCGTATTGGAAGAACAATCGGGTTGCTTCTTCTATAATTCGTGCTCGTACTTCCATCTTCTTAAATTTGACGTCAAAAATACAAAAACTTTTAAAACCCTTTAAGTTTTCCAGTTTTCTTTACAGAAATTTAACGTGACAGCAATGAAACGTCGCAAAGCCTATTCTCGATGTGACCTACTTCATACTAATAACGAAAACTGCTTCCACCCAGAAACTCGCGGATGAGTGAAGTTGGCGGAATCTCTGCGTCATCAATACTTTTGATATAGCTGAAAAATTTCAGCAGCCGGTTAGCTTCGCAGAACTCCACCTGGTTTTCGGGTACGTTTTTCAGCAGTGGTTCGGCATATTTTTTCAACACAGCCAACTCATACACCATAGCTGAGTTGAACATGACATCGGCATTCTCCTGGTAGGGAAAGATGTTTTTCTCTTCACCATTCTTCACACTTGGCCATCGCCTGATGGTATCGGCAGCCGAATAGCCGCGGTACATACTATCGCGAATCATCCTTCTTATCAGCCGATTATCGGTTGTTGAAATGTGGTTGTGGTCGTCGAATGAAATTTGAGTCAAAGCCGAAAGGAAAATCTTAAAACTTTGTCGTTCACTCACATGTGGCGTTAGTCCGGGATTGTTCCCATGAATACCTTCGACCAGCAGCAGGTGTCCATCACCCAAACGCAGTTTTTCGCCCGAGCTAAGCCGTTTACCCAGTGCAAAATTAAATTTGGGCAGTTCGACCTCTTCACCATTAAAAAGCTGAAGTAATTGTTCGTTAAAAAAGTTAATATCAATGGCTTCGAGCGCCTCAAAATCGTACTCGCCGTTTTCGTCGAGTGGCGTTTTCTCCCGGTCAACAAAATAATCATCCAGCGAAATCATGTGCGGTACCAGTCCGTTTACGGCTAACTGAACAGCCAGCCGCTTGGTAAAGGTTGTTTTACCCGACGCTGATGGCCCGGCTATCAGAACCACTTTTATTTCATCGCGACGCTCATCAATCTGGTTGGCAATTTCAGCAATCTTTTTTTCATGCAGCGCTTCCGATATCTTGATGATATCGCCACTTTTTCCCATATCTGTATATTCGTTCAATTTCCCCAAATCGGGAACGTCCAGAATTTGAGCACGCTTTTTATGTTCTTTAAATACACCAAAAAGCTTTTCCTGTTTGATGACCGGGAAAAGCTTGTCAAAATTATCGGGTTGCGGAATTTGCAGCAAGATCCCGTCAAAATAAGTTGCCAAACCAAAATTGCTCAGGTAACCTGTTGATGGGACATGATGCCCGTAGAAATAGTTGGCCAATCCGTTGATGAAATAGAGGTAGGAAAACAAAGTACCTTGCTGTTCAAATAAGCGTGCTTTTTCTTCCAACCCCTGTTGAATTAATATTTCTACCGCTTCGTTCGTTGGTATCCCTTTCTTTAACATTGGTACGTTCCGTTCCACCCAGAGGCGCATTTCGTTTTTCAACTCAAAAATGTCGGAGTCGGTAATGGGCCGTTTCAGTCCAACAAGTTCGCAATAATAGCCCTGGGAAATACCATTCATGATTTTCAGCTTCACCTGCGGAAAGGTTTCCTTAACCCCCACATAAAGCAAAAAAAGCAAGGAACGTGTGTACAAGCGTCGCCCGTCTGGATGCGAGTAATCAATAAACTGAATCCGTTTGGATTTGACCACGGAAAAGGACAACTCTTTAACTTTGTGGTTCACCAAAGCACCACAAACCGGGTTCTGCAGCTTAATCTGCATGTCATCTTTGATTTCTTCAAGCGAAGTACCTAATGGATAAGCTTTTGTTGTATTGTTATTTTCGCAGTAGATCTCAATCGTTTTCATAATTCTTTTGTCTCAAAAAATCAGCAATCGAAACAGGGCTAAACCCGGATTGCTGATGGTTGATTTTTTATTCCTGACACTATAAAGCTAACTCTTTTTTCAGATACCTGGCAGTGTATGATTTTCTGTTTTTAACCACTTCTTCCGGTGTGCCCGCGCAAAGCAGCTGCCCTCCACCTTTTCCGCCTTCGGGGCCCAAGTCGATAATGTGATCAGCCACTTTGATAACATCCATATTGTGTTCAATCACAATCACTGTGTTGCCACGATCAACCAACTTGTTGAGCACCTCCAGCAGCACCCGGATATCTTCGAAGTGAAGCCCCGTGGTTGGTTCATCAAGAATGTACATGGTCATTCCGGTGTCCTTTTTAGCCAGTTCCGCAGCCAGTTTCACCCGTTGCGACTCGCCACCGGACAAGGTAGTGGATGATTGTCCGAGCGTAATATACCCCAGCCCAACCTCCTGGATCGTTTTCAGCTTATGCAGAATAGATGGCATGTTTTCAAAAAACTCAACACCTTGATTGATGGTCATGTTCAGCACATCACCAATCGATTTTCCCCGGTAGCGAACTTCCAAAGTTTCGCGGTTGTAGCGTTTCCCGTTGCAGGTATCACAATGCACATACACATCGGGCAAAAAATTCATTTCAATCAACTTCAAGCCCCCGCCCTGACAATCTTCGCAGCGGCCGCCCTTCACATTAAAGGAAAAACGGCCCGGTTTGTAGCCGCGGATTTTGGCTTCGGGCAACAAGGCGAACAAGGCCCGGATATCGGAAAAAACGCCGGTATACGTAACCGGATTGGAACGAGGCGTGCGTCCCAGTGGTGATTGGTTGACCTGAACCACTTTGTCAATATTTGTGAGGCCCTCCATCTTTTTGTAGGGAAGCGGATCCTGCACCGACTTGTAAAAATGCTGGCTCAAAATTGGCTGCAAGGTTCCGTTGATCAAACTTGATTTTCCACTACCCGACACACCTGTGATACAAATCAATTTTCCCAAGGGGAATTCCACATTCACATCTTTCAGATTATTTCCACTACAGCCTTTTAGTTTGATGGACTTTCCATTCCCGGGCCGACGTATTTCCGGCACGGCGATCTGGTGCTCCCCGGTCAGGTATTTCGACGTCAGGGTATTGGCTTCCAAAATCACCTGCGGCGTCCCGGCAGCCACCACCTCTCCCCCATGGCGACCGGCATACGGCCCCATATCTACGATGTAATCAGCCGAAAGCATCATATCCTTATCGTGTTCCACTACAATGACCGAATTACCGGTATCACGCAACTTTTGAAGCGAATGAATTAAACGCAAGTTATCGCGGTGATGCAGTCCAATGCTGGGCTCATCCAGAATATAAAGCACATTGACAAGCTGCGAACCAATTTGCGTGGCCAGCCGAATCCGTTGCGACTCGCCACCAGAGAGGGTTCGCGAGGTACGGTCGAGCGACAAATACTCCAACCCAACATCAATTAGAAAGCTCACCCGGTCGCGAATTTCCTTGATCACTTCCGTCCCAATCTGGCGCTGTCGTTTGGTCAGACGATCTTCCAAATCAGCCAGCCAATCGTTTAGCTCATTGATGTCAAGCTTGGCAACATCCGAAATGTTACGGTTGTCAATTTTAAAGTGGAGCGACTCCTTTTTCAGGCGTTGCCCGTTGCAGTCGGGACAGCTACGTTCCCGGACAAACTGGCTGGCCCACTTTTTCGCTTTTTTCGAAGGATTATCATCGCGCTGGCTGTCAATATATTTGATCACTCCTTCGTAAGTCATCATGTAATTGACCGAACTTCCAAGCGGCGAATTCTTTAGCTGAATGCGTTCATTGGTTCCATACAACACGACGTTCAATCCATCTTCCGGAATGTCGCGAACCGGCGTTTTCAGATCAAAACCATATTTCTCCCCCAAAGCCTCAATTTGCCAGAAAATCAGCGTGTTTTTTTGCGGACCAAGCGGAGCTATTCCGCCTTTGGCAATGCTTTTCTCTGGCTCCGGAATAATCTTCTCCAAGTCAATTTCCGCCACCTGCCCCAGCCCGTTGCATCGCTCACAAGCACCCTGTGGCGAGTTAAACGAAAAGTTATGCGGCGCCGGTTCGGCATACGAAATCCCCGTGCTTGGGCACATTAACTGGCGACTGTAATATTTCATGTTGTCGGAGCCATGCTCCATGATCAGGATGATGCCGTGCCCCTGAGTCATGGCAGTTTGCACCGATTCTTTCAACCGCTTCAGGCTTTCCTTCTCCACTTCCAGCCGGTCGACCACCACTTCTATGAAGTGATTTTTGTATCGATCCACACGCATATTGGGAACCAACTCCTTCACTTCGCCGTCAATTCGCGCGTATAAAAATCCCTTGCGCCTAATTTGCTCAAAAAGCTCGCGGTAATGTCCCTTCCGCCCACGAACCAGGGGCGCCATCACCAAAATCCGCTGTCCCGAAAACTTTTCCTGAATCAGTGTCAGAATCTGGTCATCGGTATATTTTACCATTTTCTCACCGGTTTCATACGAAAAGGCTTCACCGGCTCGCGCATAAAGCAGGCGCAGGAAGTCATAAATTTCGGTCACCGTCCCCACTGTTGATCGGGGATTTTTGTTCGTGGTTTTCTGCTCAATCGAAATCACCGGACTTAAGCCGGTAATCTTGTCCACATCGGGGCGCTCCATGTTTCCGAGGAATGAGCGGGCGTAGGCAGAAAACGTCTCGATGTAACGTCGTTGCCCTTCGGCATAAATGGTGTCGAAAGCCAACGATGATTTTCCACTTCCACTCAGGCCAGTAATGACAGTGAGCTTGTTGCGCGGAATTTCGACATTGATATTTTGGAGGTTATGTACACGGGCGCCGTGCACCACCACTTTTTCTTCATTCTCCACAAATTCTTCTTCCAGAACTGCGGTTTCTGTTTTCTGCATGTTCATCACTTTGTTCTTGTTCGGAATCCTTCGGCCGGCAATTTGATCTCATAGGTTTTGCCACCTGCGTTTGTCAGATACGCTTCGCGCAACCAAGGATTCAGCATTTTCAGGATTTTGTAATTGGTGTTGTGCTCCTGTGCAAAATCGGCAAAACT
>TARA_R110002050_G_scaffold72529_1_pt1 | contig 25893 bp, 18 predicted proteins | sample TARA_R110002050 | Tara Oceans TARA_R110002050 (sample SAMEA4396988) | marine metagenome | biome: Polar Biome; feature: [DCM] deep chlorophyll maximum layer (ENVO:01000326); material: water (ENVO:00002006), including particulate matter (ENVO:01000060) such as... | depth 25 m
ATACAAAGCATTGAGGATGCCTTGTCTACAAGGTGCATAGGAGATACTTACCAAGCAGTAGTAGAATTTATTAAAGATTGGCCTCATCCACCTTACCCTAAGGATGCGGACGGAAACAAATATATATAATGAAAAGACTGATAGGAGTTAAAGAGTTACGTACTCTTTTAGAGTCAAACAAATCTCTATATGAGATCATGGACGACCTTAATACTAGGGCTAGAGTATACGCTATTGAAGAGGGTATACAAGTCCTTCGCAATCAATCAGGCTCAGCTGAGAAGCAACGTGCTGAGTATGTATCTAAACAATCAGCTACAAACCCATCTAGGTATGGGACTAAAGAAACATATCAATTAAATAAATAAAATGGGACTATTAGGTAAAAGAGAGGTAGACTTTGAACTAGAGTGTGGCGTAGAAGCTACGTTAGTATACTATGCAATAGAGTACCCTGAAGGACTGGGCATAGATATAGACGAGGTGTACTATGGGTATGGAAAGAACAAACACCAGATGTCTTTCTTACTAGACGATAAACAATTCTATGAATACATGCAGGAGTTAGCCAATGAGGACTTTGAAAATTATTAACAATAGTTGCAATTAGAGTTTGTAACACATATATTTGTCAACGCTATGGGAAAGATGAAGGAAGTATTTATTAAGGACATTGAAGATAATGCACAGCATATTACATATGATATGCTAGATCATCGTGATCACATTGACGATGACTACCATTACTGCAAACACCTACAAAAAAAAGCTATGAAACAATTTAATAACACACTAAAGACGCTATCGCTAGTGGTATCTATGCTACTCACTACAATATCGTATGGGCAAGATCGAAACTGTTATTGCATTAGTGATGACGGAACATATTCATTTACCGTAGAGTATGACGAATTGGGTGTTAATTCTTCTCATGTTGCAGAGGGTTTCCCAATTACTTGGGATTTTTACCCATCAGTTCCTGTGCACACTACATACTGGAAAGTTTCAAGAGACCATGACGGATATCAGTACAACGATCTATCTGAATATGATAACAAACCTTACGTACAATTGGATGTGAACGGATATGGTATGTACAATTTTGAATTGTTTAATTCCGAAACAGATGAAAGTATGGGAGGAGGATCTTTAATTTTAGAACGACCATGATAGTAGAAGAAGTAACAAGAATCACTGGTGCTACTGGTGACGAAGCATTGCGCTTAGCTATAGCATACTTAGCTAAGCATAAAGACATGGGCTATTCAGACATATCTAAAGCTGTTGATGTACATAAAGATCCTTTGTTTCTGCATTGGGTAGAAGCAGACAGGTCCATGGATCACATACCAGCATTTAGAACACGATATAAACTTTTAATTCAAACCCTTTAAATTATAAACTATGGGATCATTAATCAAAGGTTCAATTAATTTGAACAAACTGCCGAAAGATAAACTTATCAAAGGCAAAAACGGAACGTACTATGACTTCACCTTGTCGGTGAACGATGAGACGGGACAATTCGGTGACAACTGCAGCATCTTCTGTTCGCAAACGAAAGAAGAGCGTGATGCAAAGACACCAAAAAATTATGTTGGTAACGCAAAGGTTATCTGGACTGACGGAACTGTTACTACTGCTGAAAGGCAGGAACAAACAGCAACTGAAACAGAGACTGCTGACTTACCGTTCTAGTTTTTGCGGCCTTGTGCCGCATACCTCCTGCTACCCACTGGGATGGGCTCGTGTTTAATTGGTTTCCCGAGAGTATAGGTTCGAATCCTATGCAGGAGTCAAATATTTAATTCAATTCAATAAGTTATGGTAGATAAACTAAGCCTTATTCAAGGCAACCTTAAGGCTCCAAAGGGGCAAATGAACAAGTTTGGTGGATACAAATACAGATCCGCTGAAGATATATTAGAGTCTGTAAAGCCTTTGCTTTTACAGCATGATCTAATACTTACATTGTCAGATGAAATGGTGATGGTAGGAGAGAGAGTGTACGTAAAAGCTACAGCTAGGCTTACCGACGGTCAAGCAGAAGTGCAAACCACAGCGTTTGCTAGAGAAGAGTTAAGTAAAAAAGGTATGGACGGTAGCCAGGTAACAGGTGCATCGTCTAGTTATGCTAGGAAGTATGCCCTTAACGGACTGTTCTGCATTGACGATACAAAAGATAGCGACGCCACAAATGACGGTAGCGGATCTGTTCCCGCAAAAAAGAAAACTCGTGCAGAGATGAAGGTTATTTTTGATAAGAGTTTAGCTCACATCAATACTCAAACAAATAAAGTGTCTGCTGTAGAGCAAACGCTAAAGAAGTATGGAGATCAATTTAGTGCTGAGCAAAGAAAGAAGTTAGAAGCTCTTGGTAGTCTTGCTAAAGTAGTTGTCTAATGGAGATTACAAAATTTAAAACTCATGAAACTAAAAACTATGGGATGTTTAAGTTTCTTGATACAAACAGAGAGCCTAATCAAAGGATCCTAAATAAATTAACTGATAGTATTAAAGAAATAGGAGTGCAAATTCCTATAATCGTTAATGAAGACAAATACATCGTTGATGGGCAGCATAGGTTTTGGTCTTTAAGAAAACTAAAATATGTAGTCCCATACATTGTAAGTAAAGCTTGGAAAAATGATGAGCATACAATAGCTATAAATAACACTAGTTCTAAATGGACAGCTATGGATTATGCAAACTACGCTGCTGAAAGCGGCAATATTGATGTTGAACAAGCAGTAAGAATTTCTAAGCAATGGAAAAAAGAATCCAAAAATAAGTTAAGTTTAATTACTGGTTTGGAAATACTTATGGAAAACAGGACTCACAATTCTTTAAGGTCGAGGCTAAAAGACATGACATATAGAATGAATGAAAAGTCAGGTGCAGAAATTTTTGATACGCTTATGGTTATGAATGAACATCCAATGAAAGCAAATCCTTTTCAACAAACAATAGCTAGATCGATAAAAGTATTACACTTTGACAACCAAGGATTAAATATTGACGCAATTAATTTAATGTGTCAAAAGAACTACATACAGACTTACAGTAAATCAAATGATCAGTTAGAATATTTTAGTGACATTTATTCTGATGCTTTAGTAAAAGTTAAAAAAAATAAATAATGGATTTATCAACTCAGCTAAAAGATAGGTATGGTAAATCGTACCTCTCATACTCGTCTATTAAGGTTGCGCTACAAGATATGCAACTCTTTGAGATGAAGATGAGAAACCAACTTAAGTTTGAAAGTCCAGCTTTAGCTTTTGGTAAGCTATATGACTGCCTGCTCCTAACTCCTGAGTCGTTTAGCGATCAGTTCGTAGTCGCAGACGATACAGTTATATGCTTAGAGATAGGGGGTAAGGCTCCTCAAAGAACCAAGGCTTACTCTGAATGGAAAGAATCTATAGCAGAAGAGGGTAAAGAAACTGTGTCACATGAAGATGTTACTAAAGCAAAAGAAATGATAGAGCGCCTACATGATACGGGAGTTCATGAAACTTCTTTGAATGGCGATGCACAGTACGAGTTTAATGATTTTATAAACGACATACCTGTGCGTGGATTTTTAGATGTACTAGGAGACGGATATATATCTGACTCTAAAACTACACAGAAGATAAGTAAGTTTCGTTGGAGTGTTCGTGACTTTGGTTACGACATTCAAGCATACATGTATACTCAAGTCCTTGGGATAGATGACTTCAGATGGGTAGTGCAAGAGAAGACATATCCGTATGCAGTGGGATTATACTTTGCTTCTGAAGACACATTAAACTTTGGGAAGATGAAGTTTGAAAAGGCTGTTGCTCGGATACGTGAGCATTTAGATAGCGGTGTAAAAGCATCATCTTACTATGAAACAGATTACATATGAGACAGTTAAGTAGAGAAAGAAAGCCAAAACATTTAGGTTATACTTTAGATATTATGGATGCTCTAAAGAATGAGTACCTGAGTCTAGCTCTTCCAGAGGATATGTACAAAGAAATAAAGACGAGGAAGATGGAGTATGTGTTTTTAAGATACGCTTTTATAAATGCATTCAGAAGTTTTTGTCACCCACAACTACTGGCTAAGACATGGGGTATGGATAGAACTACAATGTATCATGTGTTTGACAAGCATGAAGAGAACATAAAGCATTCGACATTGTATAGGATGTGTTATAAAACAGCTATGGATATTAAGAAAAAGACTGAGGTAGATTATGCTCACAATATATCGTGACCTATACAGCAAAGACGCTCCTAATTACATATCGTTAGAACAGTGCTTAGACAGGGTAAAATCTGGTAAGCAAAAATCTGCGATAGAAAAAATTAGAGGTGGAGATAAGTCTTTAAAGTCAAAGCTACCTGTAGTTTTATTTAGCGGCAAGTTTAATGAACGCAAAGACTCTTCTTTAATACAGCATAGTGGGTATATAATTTTAGACTTCGATCACATTGACGTTGATAAAAGCAAGTCAATACTATCACTAGATCCTTTTGTAAAAGCTTGTTGGATTAGTCCTTCAGGTGACGGATTAAAAGCTGTCGTAAAAGTAACAAACTCAGAGAACCACAGGAATCATTTCCGTGCACTCGTTCAATACTTTGATAGTAAATACAACTTAGAGGTAGACAGTACGGGAATAAACGAAAGCAGGGCTTGCTTTGAAAGCTATGATCCTGATGCAATCATAAAGATAGAGTCCGAGCCTTTTGGAAAGATGTTGTTTGACACTCCTCAGACGCAAGTGGCTGAGATTAAAGAGATTACGACAGACTATACAAAGCTACACCTAGCTGCTAGGATGATTCGCAATGCAGTTGACGGTGAAAAGCACGAGGTTTTACTTAAGGCTTCTATACTTATGGGGGGTTACATCTCTGTTGGTAGGGTAGATGAGCTTGAAGCCTACCGTGTTTTAGAAAGAGAGATAGAACTGCGTGATGTTGATGACATGTATACCGCTAAGAATACTATTCGTGACGGTATAGAGCGTGGTAAAGTAGCTCCAATACACGAGACCATTGAGGCTGAAGAAGAGGCGCAAAGAGAATTGCTTCTGTCTGACGGAGACATGTCCTTTATGAGCTCCGATGTAGAGGATCTCGACTGGATTATTAGATACAAAAATGGTGAGATAATAAAAGGATGTGGCACAGGCAATGTGCTTTTTGATAAAAACTTTATTTATAAAAAAGAATTTGTCATGATATCAGGGCATAGCTCTGTAGGTAAGACTACGTTTATGCTATATATGATGGTGACTATATCTATAAATCACGATTGGGTATGGGTAATTTATTCTTCAGAAAACAAAACTGCTAACGTTAAGATCAAGCTTATGCAGTTTGCATGTGGTAAGTCGCTAGATGAAATGACTGAGGGTGAGGTGCGCTACATGATGAAGTGGGTGTCCAAGCATTTTATTTTGATAGACAATACAAGGATGCTTAGTTATGCAGACTTACTTGTGTATACAGAAAAAATATCTAGACATAGAAAGATAGATGGATTGCTTATAGATCCGTACAACTCCCTTAAAATATCTCTTACAACTAACAAGTCTGGCTCTGCATTTGAATATCACTACGAAGCAGCTGGTGCTTTCCTTACATTTTGCAATAGGTTAGACATAGCTGTATGGGTGAACGCACACTCTATTACATCAGCCCAAAGGCAAAAGGGTGATGACGGACAAACCATTGCGCCGCTTGCTCCTGATACAGAGTACGGAGGTATGTGGGTAAACAGGGCTGACTGCTTCATTACTATACACAGAAAGATTCACCATCCTGACGTAGAAAAGCGTAGCAGAACAGAGTTCCATGTGCGTAAAGTCAGAGAGCAAGAAACTGGTGGAGAACCAACAGCAATAGATGATCCATTTTACTTTGACTTCAATGCAAATCACGCTGGCTTTAGTATGACAGGCCCCTTTTCTAAACTCTATCAACATATTAACATAGAAGATGTTGATAAACAGCTAGAGTTTGAACAGTTTTAACGTTTATTTATTTTTATATTCCCATTCGTGGGAAAAAAAGTAAAGAAAAGAGCTAAAGCTAAGGGCCATAGAAGGGCAGGCAATAACCTTAAGAGTGCACTAGAGGCATACTGTTACGACAGGCTTAAGGATTCTAAATTAAAGTTTGGATACGAGACAGACGTCTTTTATTTAATGGATGGTTTTAGATACAACGGTATCTATCACAAGATGACGAAGGGTAGAGATGTTATGAGAGATAACACTCAAAAGGCTGTGCTTGGTATAAAGTACACCCCTGATTTTGTTTCCCACGATCATAAGTTTATCATCGAAACCAAAGGTTATGTGCACGGACAGCACACCTTTCCGTTGCGGTGGAAACTTTTTCTTAGGTATCTGATTGATAATCAGATGGATGACTACATGTTGTTTATTCCTAAGAATAGAAAACAAGTGGACGCAACAATCAAAATTATTCAGGATGAACTCAAAGGAACTGAGTAACCTGTACTTCGTTACTTGTAACGAGATACATGAGATTACTTCTAAACTATATGAAGACCTTCACAAAGACAATGGTGAGCCAATAAATAATTGGGAGCAAGTAATTGACAATATGCTAGACTACAGAAAAGGTGTGCTAGCAGAGATAGAAGGGATACGATCAGCATGTGAGGAGTACAACGAGAGCAAAGTAAAACTGTAAGATGTCAGTTCGAAAACCTTTCGATAAAAAATTGTACGAAAAGTACGATAGATTAGCAAAGGTTGCTTGCAAAGAACATCTTAAAAAGAAAGGGTTTGTTGCTGTTGATCATCATAATAAATATGCTCAGGACCTCATAGCTTCAAAGGCAGATGAATGGGGAGTAAATTATTCAGATCCATTTTGTGTAGAGTGTGAAGTAAAAGTAGTGTGGTCTGGCCCAAACTTCCCTTACAATACAGTGCAGCTACCTCAGCGTAAGAAAAAGTTTTTTAAAGAGCTTACTTTGTTTTACATTTGGAACAAAGAACTAACACATGCTGTTATGTTTTGGAGTCAAAAGATAAAGCACCTTAAGCCTGTAGAGGTAAAAAACAAATACGTAGGTAAAGGTGAGTACTTTTATCAAATACCTTTAGATCTTACCACAATTGTAAAAAGATAATGTACGTAACCACATCTACCATAAGCCACGAATGTATTATAGAACCAAGCTATGATTCTACATACACTTTACACTTTACTTTTTAGACTTTTCAATCGTACGTCCAGCAAAGTAAGCTCCGAAGGCTGTAAGCATAAGTAGCTCAAGCAAAGAAACGTAAGAGTCTTTTACATTAAACGCTACGTTATCCATGCTGTCTATAAACATAGTAAGCATAAACATAGCCATGAGACAGATTAAAGTAACAGGACGTATAAGCTTAGCTAGCTTTACATCGCTACCCATATCAGCTTTCCAACGGTCAGTTACATTTTCTTGGAACTTAACCTCTGCATCTATCTGTGCTTGAGCATCTGCAGAATCTACCTTTGGATCTTTATCGATAAGATTTTTTACTACGCCCAAGCCTCCGCTATCTGGTAGTAGATCTCCTACCACATCAAGTATTTGTGGGGCTTTATTGGCTAGCCAAGACCCTAGCTTTGTCTCTTTTATTTTTTTCATAGTACTATATTTTCTTTTACCTCTTTGTAGCACGTATCTCCATCACCGTCTTTGTACGCTTCGAGGATTCTGTTTCTGTTGTCTTTATCTTTCAACGATATGTGTATCCACGAGAAGTCAAACTCATTGATCATCTGATCAAACTCGATTCCGTTTTGTACAATGTAATCGTATATGACTTTGTTTTTCATAACGCCTTTGTCCCAGAACTGAATGTCCACAGCTTGACCTTTGCAGTGCTGCGACTTTGTACTGCCACCGATAGAGCGATTTAGTTTAGGCGATCTATATCCGCTAGTTACACGGATAGGACCTAGCTCATCACGAATAGGCTGTAGTATTTTTGCTACAATACGTTGTAGATTTTTGTTATGAGCTTCTGTAGGCTCATTTTTTATACCCTTTCTTTTTGCTGTGCTACTGCGTGTAAGCTCAGAGAGGGTAAAGTTTTTACTTAGTCTCATTCTACTGTGTTTATTTCTAACTCTATCAGCACGTTGTTTAACGTTGCTTCAGAGTTAAAGGCGATGTAATATAGTAAGAAATTATTATACCTTTTGAAGTCGTCAGGATTCATCTCGCCTTCCTTACCCCTGATAACAGCAGCTATTTCTTTTGGCGAGCGTCTAGATATTCTACGTACCTCTGCAGAATACTTCTTGTACTCTTGAGGGAAGACCATCTCTACAGCTTTGTCTCCCACAGCTCCCTTTAGTGCTGACTTAAATTTAGACTGGCTCAACCCTCTAGCTAAAGTTACTGGATCTTCCTCCGCTTGCTTTTGCAGTATGCTAAGCAACCTTTCTGGTCCTGCACCTTCTGCAGCTTCTATAGTAGCTGTAGTGTCAGGATCATTATCTATTGCAAGCAATACAGTTTCAAATGCAGCAAGCTGCTCCTCTGAAGAAAGAGCTCTGTCTTTAGGCACATCATCTAGCGCTTTGGCTATGTAGTCAAGCTCCTTAACTCCTACACCTGCTAAGTTAGAAAAAGCTAACAACGTTCTTAACGTGTTGCTCAACATAAAATCTGCTTGATCTTCTGGTCTAATAAACCTTTCACGCCCCGAACCTGTAGTGTACGAAGTGCCGCCATTGAGTGTAGGCTCAAGCATCTTTTCTAAGTCAATTACAAACTTACCGCCAGGTCCAAGCACACTTAGAGCTGTAAGTATAGCGTTTTGTACTGGTCCTTTTTTATCTGTTGTGCCTGCACCGTAAGTTGTTACAGCATCACCGTATTGCTTAAACAGTTCAAAGGCATCTTTATCTTCAAGTCCTGCGGCATCGTAGTCTGAAGCGTTAAAGAACAAGTAGTAGTTAAAAAAGTCTTTTACTTTATTATCGATAGCTGGTGTAGACGGAAGTGGAGTTGCGTCTAATACAGTTTGTACAGCCGACTCCCTTATTGTTTTAGCATTAGTAAGTATTTCATCTAAGTTAGATTCGTCGTCGTCGTCTCCGAAGCCTTTGACAAACTCAGAGATTAATGCTGTCATAATTTTAGACATATAAGCAAATACAAATAAAGAAGCTGTTGTTCCTGCCAGTCCTCTAACCCCATCCTTTCTAGCTTGTGTATTAACAGGATCAATAATACGTCCTATATCACCAGTTATAGATCTTTTTGTGTTGATAGCAAAGCTTTGGAACGGGAGCATAGTCTGTACTAAAAATCTTATAAACCCACTCTTGTTTTTATAAACGTTTGCTGCAAGTCTAGAACTAGAAACATTCTGATCTTTACTAACTATGTTTTCTGCATACGCTATTGCCTCCATGTTTGGATTAGCAGCTTCTTGCTCCCAATTGATTTCTGAGATATCATTTACTACACCCTCAGATAATAAGAAGTCTGCATAGAAAGCATAGAAAGAACTTATAGCAGCTACCTTATCTGTCGTTGTTAGTGTCCACATAGACTTGTCTTGTAGCCAGTCACGAGTTTTATCAAGTCGGCTCTTATCAAACTCTACCCTACCTGTAAATGGATCTATATTTCCAGCCTTATAGTCTCTTAGAAACAGAGTGGTGTGACGCAATAGCTCATACCTTCCATCGTTTATTTTTACTTTAGGATCGCTAAGCACTTTTAATTTCCCATCTCTATCCTTACCTACAAAAGTCAGAGCCAGCATCTCCCCAAAAGTTCTCATCAGATATGCTTTACCCTGTAGTGTTTTGGTATTTCCAAAAGCAGAAAGCATAACCGTAGACTGTTTAACAAACTGTATGAACACACCACCAAAAGCATTTATTACAGCAGCAACCCTAAACATTTCAAAGGGGTTACGTATTTTTCTACCAGCAATTTTTATATTTTTCTGGAATATAAACGGAACTTCTGTAGCATCAGCAACAAGGTAGTTGTCTATCATCTCTGACAGCTTAGCCTTTATGCTTTTTGGCATAAGCCCCTGCATAGCTTCAGTTTGGAAAGCATACTTCATAGCAAGCACATCCTCAAGCGACATCATAATAAACGAGTTCTGTCTCAGCGTTGCCTCGTTTATTTTCAAGAAGTTTAATCCTAAAACAGAATTACCACCAACAGCTCTTGCTTCCCTTTCAAATGTAGCGCCAGGAGTCTTTGTGTAATTGCTGTTACCTGCACTGCTCAAAGCACTTATCAGTTGTCTACGTATTTCCATAACAGAATCTAACTGATCATCAAAGCCTTTCTTCCTAACTTTAAACGGCGTGTAGTTTTCTAATACCTCTAAAGTTTTTCCTAAATATCTTTCTGTAAACTGCTCAAAGCGTGGACGCATAGACTCATGCATCTGGGATAAGAAGTCTACGACTTCTACGATGTCTGTTCTTTCGTTTCTAACTTTATCTAACAGCTCCTGTAAGTTATTGGTTGCTCCAAACAAATATTCACGAGCGTCTTTAAACTCTTGTATAGTTTCTGGATCGTATATATCTGACTGCTCTACCTCGTACTCTTGAATCGTAGAGTCCATAGCGTCACGTAGATTCATAAACCACTCTGCCTCTGATAAGGCTTCTGGTTTTTGATTAGCCATAGAGAATATCTGTGCTATAGCATTGGATAAATCTGACGTTATCTCACCACCTTTTTCTGTTATCTCATCAATCTTGTTTTGCAGGGCAGTGACTCTTTCCATATGAGCCTGCTCATGAAGGTTTACGCTAGACATAACATCTTGAAAACCTATAGCTACTAATATCTTAGCTACGTCAACGTTACTTACTTTAAATACGTTACGTATAAATGAAGGAACGTTATCGGCAAAGCTGCCGTAAGATCTGTCTTTAGATCTAACACCTTTTGCTACAAGAGCTTTGATATCGGTAGCTAAAGATATCTTACCCCTTACTATAGACGCTAAGTATCCAAGCCCTATGGTAGAAGAGTTTACTAAGTAGTCATTTATCTTATACTCCAAAGCAGCTAAGTGCCTCATGTCAAGCTGCATAAGTCTAGCCTTAAGTTCTGGTACAGAAACGTTGTCCATACTAAACAAACCTAGTATTGTTCTAAAGGACTTGTCCTGCAGTAGCTCCTCAAGGTTAGCCATAACTCTTGGGATAATAGCGTCAGATAAAATAAGTTCCTTTTTATCTTCTGCTAACTCAGCACTATCCTTAGCCAGCTCATCAAGTATAACCTCTAGATCCTGCACATTGTTTACGTCAAGGCCTAGCTTCTTTGCTGTATCCTCAATCTTCTTACGTGTAGGGCTTAGCCTACTTCTCTGATACTTCTCCAGTAGAGCTGTATATTCTTCTTCAAACGTCGTTGACTTCCCAGCTTTCTTTGCCTCTTCCACAGCCTTGATTGCTCTCGCTCTAAAGTTTGCATCCCTCTCTACCTCTTCTATAGCTTTGAAGTTTGTAGCTATAGCCATCAAAGATTTTACTTCTTTAAGGTTAGACTCTGTTACAACAAGATTACCCTCTTCGTCTTTGCTAAATCTAGCCCTCTTCATACTGTTGTTGACGTCGTTAACAAAGTCAGAGAACGACTGCATCTGATCAACAGGTATAAGCGAAGCATCTATCCCAGCTACAATTCTTGCAAGAGCACGGTATGCTCCAAAGTCTTTTTGCCTAGACTTCCTAAGTAAAGTTTTCTGCAGGCTACGCATACTCTTAACGAGATCAAGGTGATCGTCCATCGCTTTTCTTGCGTCTTGCTTATCGAATATAGAAGCCAGTTTGTCGAGGTATGAGTCTATTACATCGAGCTCATTTTCTGACATTTTTTTTGCTGAAGTTCGTGCCATTTGTCCAGCTATAGCAAAGAACTTTTTAAGCTGCGTAGCACTAAACTTATTAGACGTCTTCCTGTCTTTCATACGCTCTTTGATAAGAGCTTGTGCTTTTTTAAAGAACTCCTGTAAACTCTTAGACTTACCCTTAAGTTCCTGTAGTTGGTTGCGTAAATTCTTAGCTTCTGTAGACAGCTTACCTTGTGTACGCTTAGCCTGTGCAGCTATCTTAACTGACTCTTTTCTAGCAGCTCTCCTACCCCTAGCAAACTGAACAGCATTTTTATATGTCTTTTCTGCCTGCTCTTTCTTCATACCGCTATCCTGAAGGATCTGTATAACCTCATCCTTCTTCATCTTAAACAAGTTGACTTGCTTAGATGGTTTGAGAACAAGCTTTTTATTCTTACCCTTCCCCTCCATAACTAAAGTAAACCCATCCTCTGTGAGCATGTCAGCTACAGTCTCTACAATCTTTTGTGCGCTCTTACCTTCCTCTGCTGTATTGTCATTTGATTCAGATTCATTTAAAGACTCTACCTCAGAAGCAATTTCTGGATCGGGCGTCGGCTCTGCTTGAGCTTCTTCAGTATCATCATCAGTAGTTACTGTCGGTACATCTTTAAGATCCTCTGTAGCTTCGGCTAGCCTTTGCATTCCAGCAACACCAAAGCCTTCTGCCATGGTGGTAGTAACAGACTTGATAGCATCAGCTACGTTCTTTAACGTAGGGTTTTTAAACTCTGCGCCAAACAGTCTACCTACATAATTTTTTAGTGATGAGATAAGACCTTGCTTATACTCCGCTGACAAATCACCGTTAGTGATGTCAGCGAGTATTTCCATAACAAGTTCCTCAGCAGCTTGTGGGTTTTGCTCTACGATTTTTGACAACAACTTTCTAGCAAGCTCGTCTGTTACAGCTACCTCTGCTAAAGCTTGTTGCTCTTCAGTAAGATACTCACTAACAAAAGCTAAATATCTTTTAGCATTAGGTAAAGCCATAGCAAACTGGCGTGCAAGCTTACGCAATGCTGTTCCCGCCCCTTGCTTTTCATCGATCTGCATAGCAGCAGAGTGGAAAGCTTCGTGGTATGCTGTGTTTGCTTTTAAAGCAGGCAAGAAAAGGTGGACTTGATTGCCATCTTTTATATGAATACCTCTTGACACATCTGAATCTGTAGCTTTTTCAAAAGCTTTAGCTGTACCATGAATGAAGACCTGACCTCCCTGTCCCACGACAGTTTGTATTACTTTCTTTACGTTTTGAAGCCCACGTATAATTTCTTCACGACTAGAAAACTTAGTAGATATAATTTTACCAGCGTTAATAATTCTATCTATAACGCTGTTGGCATTTTCACCAGTAAGCTCTACTGAATTTCCCCTGCTCACCCTTCCGTAATCTGTTATATCTGGATCTACTCTACCTACCTCGTCTATAACAGCTTGAGTTTCAGGGTCTTCTAAATTTTGTTCTAGGAAAGATTGATTCTGTGAGTACTTACCTTCTATATTAAACTTACTTTCAAAAGCTTGCTTTGTGTCTGCCTGTAAAGCTGAAAGCTCTGCCTCGTACACAGAAACAGCATCCTCGTTGCCTTGACTTCTTGCGTCCTCTAAGTTTTTTCTAGTATCAAAAGCTTTCCTTCTGTTTTTTCTAATACGAGTATTCAACCCGCTTATTTCTGTTAGATCTTCATCACTTATGCTTGTTAAAAAAGCAAGATCCCTAGCCGACACCCTCCACATCTGATCCTGCGTCTCAAGCATCTCTTGCTTTATCTGAGCTTTCTTTTCAGAGTTTGTTTCTTTGGCTAATCTTTTTTGTAAAGTCTCATATTTGTTTTCTAAAGCTAGCTGATCCTTAAAATTAAACTTCGAAGCTATATAAGATGGGGCTCTTACAACACCCATTTGTATACCTCCTGCTGCAGTACCTATAGCAAAAGCATCAAGAGTTTCAATATAGTTGTACTTTATATTGGTCTTCTCTATTTCTTTACCCGCTATCTGTGATCTTAAATTAGACGCTACGTCATCAGCTATATCTTCTGTATTTAACCTTGTTTGTAAACTTGAAATCTCCCTATCTAAAGCTGTGCGTTCAGCATAATTAGTGAGGTGCTGACTTGCAAAAGAAACCAACCCCTCCTCTATACCTTCTTCAAAAAACTTAAACACTCTATTGCCCGTAGTTTTTCTCCAACCTGTCCCTATAGCGCCAAACACCCCTTTCCTTGCTGTTGTTTTTGCTGTTTCTTGAGCAAGATCTTTTACTCCTATACCAAACATTTTACGTATAGCATTGGCAGAGATAACCTCTTGCTTCATAAATATCTTTTCTGACGCATACTCAAAACCACCCATAAGAGAAGCGTATAAAATCTTTTCTGCCTGAGTTAAATTTGGATTGTCTTTCATATCGCTATATGCACTACCCGATGCACTTCCAGCAAAACCAACTAACGCTACCTCTGGTGCACCTGCAAGCGTCATAACTATTGTACCCGCAATCTGAGGTACAGCAGCTGCAACACCATCTAAAAATAATGTAGTTGCTGCACCTTCATTACCCTCAATAAGGTTTCCAAAAATACCTCTTTCTATATCCTCAAAACTTAAGCCTTCTCTTAGTTTTTTGTTTTGGTCCATAGCTGCAGCAAGCTCATTCCAAGTAAACATATCGGGCTCAAACGCCCTTCCGTATACGTCTCTAAACCCTCCTCCTGCTACTAGATCTCCACCATTAATTCTTTGTGATAACAAAGCGCTTTCAGAAGTATAATCGGTAAGCCCTATCATATTTCCTAAATCTATAAAACCATAATACATCATACCCACAGTTGCATACATGTTTTGAAAATATGTCTGGTCGTCTAACTGCCTCCCATAATACTCAGCGCTTTGTCTATATCTATCTACTGCAGTGTCCCCATTCATAAACACCTCGTCCATAGACATTTGCATAATTACATCAAAAACATCATAGGCTCTTCTTTCTATACCCAACACTTCATTCGCTTCGTTATATGTAGATACAACAGTAGCTTCACGATCTCTTTCTCGATTTAAAACAGCCTCTTGTTCAGCCCTAGTAGTAGCTGCAGAAAATTCATCTACAAAAATTTCTATGTGAGATTGAACCTTACCTTTATTATCTAAAGCTTCTATAACCTCAGATCTAGCTGTGTAATATCCAGCTACTTTATTGTACTCTTCTGTTGTTAACTCCTTTCCAAAAGCACTATAGTACTCAGTTGCCTTTTCAAAAGTGTTTAGCTTTTCTGGCATTTTACTCTGAGCTATAGTCAACTCCTCTTCGTTTATAGGAATGTAAGATGTGTTAAACTCATTAAGGTGTGGCTCATAAAAAAAACTTGCTCCCTCTTCAGTATCTATTGTAGGCACCTCAGCTACAACAGCACTACTATATGTAGCTATATCAAATGTATTAGAAACTATAGCTTGCTTCCTCATCTCTACATTTAAAGTAGAGTTAGCATCCTCCATAAGCAACCCACTGTTTTGAATAATAGCTTCAAAGTTATCCGCTGTTGTGCCTGTGTTAACTACATAAGGGCTAGCACTAAATGTATCATAAATCTCATTACTAAAACTAGCAATATCACCAGGGCCTACAGGAGTACCTAAGTCTATACCTCTGCTTGTAAACCAGTCTCTTGCTAAATGATAGTTTTCGTAATCTACATTACTTAAGTCTCCCTCAATCGGAACAAAACCTTCAGCAGAAAACTGATTGGCCATGTCATTTCTAGACTGCTCATGAAATGTTACCTTTTCATCTGGCCTTAATCCACCTACCCCAGTAAAGTTATCACCGTCTATGGGATCTGTTCTACTCCCGAATATACCCTCAAAGAAATCACCCTGTAGTGTTTCTTGTTGTGACGCCAATCGTGACAGTTCGTTCTCCCTTTCTATAGGTGGCACAGTAGTGTCCGTTGAAACATCTAAACCTCCACCTTCTACACCATATCCTAATAGAGTAGAGTACTCTGCCGATAGCGCTGAATCTTTTTTTTTTGGGGCTACCCCAGCTAAAAAAATAAAATCCCTTTCATTACCCTCAAAGCCAGATTGTTTAATAAGATTAAACGTACTGTCAAAATACGTCTGCTGTTGCATCATATCAAACAGCTGCTCTTGGGTTCCTACGTATCCAGCGTCCTTTACAATATTGAATATATTGTTTTGATATTCTGTAAATCCGTTCATGCTTATTTAATTATCTAGTTGACCCCTCACTTTCAACAGCACCTTGCGTTGCCGCTAATATACTTAAAGCTTCAACTTCTGCAGCAGTTAAAAGTGGTACAGAAATTCTTCTTATGCTAGCGATACCGTTACGGTTACTTTTTCGAACAGGAATGTCGATTAAGCTAACTTTATCACCTTGATTACCACCAAAAATTAAAACACGACCATCTTCTGTTATACCAGCATAAATTGCAACGTGATGATATCCATTCTCATACTGCCTAACTACTATGTCTCCTATCTGAGCGTCTTGTCTAATTATTTGTGTTGCTGTTTCTTCATCAATATTTAAGTTTGATGCGTTAGCGCCAGCTACGGGCTCGTAATTATCAAAAACATTTACCCCGATATCTGCGTACCCTCTAGCCCTTATAGCCCCCTCTCTATCGCCTTGAGTTCCTTTGTCGCTTTCTAAGTCTTGGGTTGGATCTACCTCTAATACAAGGCTACCAAGCCAGGCTGCGCACCAAGCTGGTACAGGATCTATCTCTGTATTTTTAGCTGTATTCATTGTTGCCTTAGCCATGTCCATAGCTGATTTAAGCATTTCTTTCTGAGCGCCATCTGTTTCAGCTTCATATAAAGCTTTTACTCTATTGTATTCATTAGTACTTGTTTCAATAATTTTTGTTTTTTGCTTCCTCTTATTTTCAATTTTCACCATTTGACCACTCCAGTATTTAACAAATCCTTCTTCAGTATAACGAGGGTTTTCAGGATCGTCCACTAATACCGTTCTGAACATCTCCTCTATCTTTTCTTGAATGTCAGCCTCTGTAGCTTGGTAGTCATACTTATTAGTAAATAAAGCTAAAGCTTGATCTTCTTTAGGATCGTTAAAGTTTACGTGTTGACTTAGCGGAGCATTTCTATTAATTAACTCTGCTGTATTTGGCATAGTTGCTACAAACTCAGGTTTTAATACACCAAACTCTCTCATATCAAGAGCTTGCGCAGCTTCGTAGTGCTCAGTACCTTTTCCTGGCATACCAAATCGCAGTACAAAATTAGCTAAGTTATACTCATAGGCCTCTGAATCTGTACTTAAGAAACCTGTTGCGTCATAAACATCTTTGTTTACAGGGTTAAACGGATTAGGCACAAGTCCATCTAAGAAATTTTCTTCTTCAAACTCACCAATTTCAAATGCAGCGTTTTCCATTGCAAAAGAAACGTTAGCCTTACCTTCTGCAACACGATTTGCCTCAGCTTCAATTTCAGCTTTCTTATTTTCAGCGTTTAAAGCGATTTGCTCTGCTAAAGTTTCCTCGAACTCTTGCTTAAACTCATCAATAACTTCCTGCCCCCCTGCTTCCTTAGTCATCCTAGCTATGTCTTTATCGTCTCTTTTACGACTCCTTTTTGCTTTTCTTTTTTCTTTCCTTGTAGGCTCGTTATAAGAAACTATTTGAGCAAGAAGGCTTGGTTCTTGAACGTCAGTGTCTATAGGAGTTGCCTCTATAGCTGGTAGTTTTTCTATAGTTTCTTCCTTCGCTTGCGCAAGGCTAGTTATCTGCACCATTGTATTACTTACAGGATCATACCTTAAGTTAGGATTTACAACAGTTTCTAACTTTTCCTTTTCTTCTTCTACTGGAACCATTTTTCCTGAGACAGGATCATACTTTGTCTTCTGATCACCGTTCTTTTTTTTTTGATCACCGTTTGTCTCGTCATCACCATTGGTCCCTCCAGGAATTACACCTCCTTCTTCTAAAGGATTTGCTCCTCCAGCTCCTTGGTTTAAGTTGTTTATGTTTTGATTTGATTGGCTTTGATTTTGCTGTTGAAGGATAGGGCCAAGCTGACTCATAGCTTGACCTAGTAAAGTGTTGTATGTAGAAGCCTTACCTGTCCTTTCCTGTCCTTCTAGCTGCTGCTTTATGTTATTAAATGCAGCGCTGTCTGTTTCAGAGTTTACGTATATATCAGCCTCTTCCGTAAGCAGCGCTAACAAATCTGTTTGGCTTTGTGTACGGCCTTGCATACTCTGTAATCTATCTATAAGCTCTTGATCTTTAGCAATCTTATAACCTATCACTTGCCCTGTAGATAAATCTATAATAGCTTTTTCTACGTCTATACCAACGTTACTTACTGTTACAGATTTAAAGTTTCCGCCACTAGCTATACTACCTACAGTCATGTTTGGATATGCATTAACTAAAGTAGAATCCGCAGCTGGTTGATCATCAGTATTATACGCTGTAAATATTGTTCTAGTAAGACCAGTAGGACCTGTCGTCGCCCCCGATAGCATTTCTGCTACAGCATCTTCGTCTACCTGAGGGAACTGACCACGTATAGTATTGTAGTATTCTCTTGCATGGACAGTCTCTCCGTTTCTAAAGTTGTTTATTTCATCCATGGTTATACCTGAAGGAAGACTTGCGGGCTGTCCAGTTGCAGCGTCAATAAACTGCATATCACCGCTTGCAATACCTGCTTCTATATCTTCTGTGCTTAGAGCATATATAGGAGTCCCGTCAGTTTCAAAGCCTGTAACTTTAGATATAGAGACACCCTTACTGTTTCTTAAGCTAAACAGCTCTGGGTGCATCGTGTTGTTTATAGCATTTAAATCTCCAGACTGCAAGTCTCTATTGCCTGCGTACATAAACTTATACCCCTCCATAGCAGAGGCGTTCCACATAGTACGGTTGTTGCTAGCAAATACATTGTACTGATCTGCTACGTCTGCAGAAAAACCCTCCTCGTCAAAGCCGACAACAACAGGTTGGCTAATATTTGGTACAATTTGCGTCTCTTGATATCCACCTTGCGAGGCGCTTAAGCCTTTTTTAGTAGCAAACTGCGAGTTAAAAACTTCTTTACCTACTGCACTACCTAAAAACTTATAATCCCCTACTATAGATCCTGTTTCGTAAAACAAGTTGTCTGCATTGGATGCCGTTATGCCTGAAGTAAAATAATCTTTTGCGTCAACACCTTGCCCAACCATAACTACGTTACCCTGCCTTGTATATACAGGAGGCACAGCATACTCGTTAATAGCATTTATGTTAGACTCTAAAAGACCTTGCTCAGCAAGCTCAGTGTTGCCTTTTATTTCAGCAGTCTTCTTAGCTATAAACTGTGTCCCAAACTTAGCGTCTTCAACAATGCTTAAGTATTGATTTTTAGCCTGTGCAAAAGCCGCTTCGTTATCACCGCTAGGGTCTAACTCAAAATTTGTAGCAGCCTCTTGATATATGTCCAAAGCCAATTGTGCTGCACCCTGATACTTTTGATTGATCTGTCCTGGTACAGCCTCTCCTGCAGCACCCATTGGATTTAATGCCTTCATCTTAGCGTCCCTTTGCGCAGCTCTTTCTTGAGCTACAGCAAGAATAGGGTTAGCAAACGAAGCTGCTACACCTTGACCGATAGCTCCGTAGTCTAAATTGGGTGCTAAAAACCCTGTTTTAAATCGTGTACCTTGTTCAGACATCTTTCTCGAATCTTAGTAATAATTTTAATAAATACTTATGCAACGGAGTGTCACCTTTTTGTGCTAATTCAAACAATCTTTCAGACTGCTTTGGGTTAAACACATACTCTCCCCCAGTAAGCTCTGCTTCCTTTACTCCGCTTTCCTCATCGACAACAGCTTTTTTGTTTGTGTCGTGATCAAACTCACCTTCTGTAACAAATGGAGCTTCTTTAGTTTTACCACCTACTCTGTAACCCACCATACCTCCGTCTTCCATATTAAGCCCTACAGCTGAACCAGCAATACCGCCAACACCACTAGCTACGTTAGCAAAGTTTTGTATTCTTTGCTGATCGGCTTGGGCTACCCTTGCCTCACCTAAAGCTTTAGCGTCGTATCCATACTCTAAATCTCTCGCACTACGAGCCTCTCTTAATTGTGTTTCTCTTTCTTGAGCACCCCCTAATTGCATAAGAGCTTGAGACTGAAGTTTCTGCTGAGTAAGAACCTCTTCCCTTTGCGACCTTTGCGCTTGCGCTACAGCTCCAGGTAAAGCACCTAACCCCCTAGCACCAAACTGTGTAGCAGCTTGCGCTGTAGTAGCTAATGATCTATTTATGTCATCCATCCTCATCTGCAAAAGCCTTTGATCATACGCTCCTTTTACGCCCTCGTAGTAAGCTGATGGTGTAGATAAAGACGGTTGACTTGCACGAGCTTCACGTAATTCTGCTAATGCTGCCTCTAAAGAAGCTGTAGCATCCGCCTCTAACTGCCCTTGATTCATCATGCCAGCAATACCCCCAACAAGTTGCCCTGCTCCTGCAGCTCCCCCTGCTAATGCCTCTGCTTGCCCTTGTGTTATTCCACTCATATTTCTTTTTTTTCCTATTTCTTGTCCATATAAAGTATTTTGTTGCTCACCCTCTACGTAAGTTACACCTTCTGCTGTAGAATAAGTGCCTGAATCTCCGTAACTATAATCAACATTACTCATTTTTTACTTTTTATCTTGTGATTGAATAGATGAGTTGTTGTGTAAAGGAGAAGACTTGTACACCATGTTTACAGCAAACAACTCTACTGGTGTAGTAGCTGTATTTGTCAAAGCAACTTGAGCATGATAGTCTCTCATTTTATCTCCGTTAATACTTGCTGTTGATACAGCCATAACTGTATCTCCTGCAGACAGGTTGGAAACAGTACCACTAGCAGTAATTTCCTTCCTTCCTGATACAGAAGAAAGAGTAACGCTAAGGCTTGTTTCTGATGAACTTTCTAATTTAAACAAAGTGTCTCCAATTCCAAACGGCAAGTTACTAATTTTTGAAGTAAATGTTACAGTAGATCCACTAACAGATGCAACCTGACCTAACACAACTTTATGAGATGTATTGTTTGTAGAATTTGCTGTAGCGTCTTTTTCTATTTGTCTGTAGTACATACCCTCTCGTTCTTCAAACTCTGTCGAAGCCATAGTACCTGTAGTTTGTTCTGTATTAGACACCACAGCGCTCCAAGAAGAATTTCCCTCTAAACTCATAGCGTCATATACTTTTACATCGCTAGGATTAGCCCTTGATATCATATTTAAAGTAGAAGAATATTGAACCCCGTAAAAATTATTTCTAGTTTCATTTACATTGTGTCTATACATCTGGCCTAATCGGAAAGAAAAGAATCTGTTATGCAAGTGCTCATACAGATCTCCACGGAAAGAATAAAACGTTAACCAAAATTCATTTTTTGTAGAGTAAGCTATAGTTTCTGGGCTCACATGATTATCTGTACCTGTAACGGTTACATTTACAGAGCTACCGTCAGATTGTTTTATTACAGTTGACGGGATATCTATAGAATTGTCTTTTAAAGATAAAGAACCATATCCTATTAAAGCTCCATTGCCTGTCATAAACTTTACGCTTATAGAACTTGTGCTTGCTCTATAAGAAGTATCTACATATGCACTGCCTTTTTCCCCTAACTTATCTAAAAACACAACGCCATTACCAGAGTTTTCCCAATTAGACGAGTCTAATTGAAATTTATCTGCACAAAGCTCCCATGTATTTTGACCTCCCTTTTTATAAACCACATCTACCAATCCATCACTAAAAGTAGTGTTTGATTGTGACGCTGTAGAAATAGTAGATTTCTGCACAGTGCTTAATGTCCCACCATTTTCGGCAGGAACGCTAACCCTAGCAGAGTGAATATCAAGAACAGTTAAAATGTATTCATCATTATCTGGATCGTATCCTCCACGGAGTTTTAAAGATTGTGATAATGATGAAAGCTCAGAAAACCTATTAGAAAAATAAGACTCCATACTAGCAGAGCTTATAGCCTTAAGGCCTTTACCACTAATTTCTACTACAACTCCACTAGAAACGTCCGCAAAATAAATTTTACCTAAAGCGGTTTTAACACTTTCTGGCTGCATACCTGGGCCATAGTCTCCTGCGTAGTAGGTGTCTGTACCTAACACATCCACCGAAGTTACTAATTGGCCGCCACCTGCATCTTGTATTAAAGTTCTACCTACAGGGGTGCTTACAATTTTGTTTTCTTGAAGCACCATTATCGTTTCGTTCTGATCTATAAGATAACATATAGACCCATGTGAGGTATTGTAGTCTTTGAATGGGAATAAAGACGGATTAAAGCTTGAGTAAAAATTCCTCAAAGAATCAGCAGGCGTTACGTCACTATATGTTACAGAAGCTATTCTTTGCACCTCTCCAGTGTCAGGCATTTCTATGTGAGCCCTACCTATGTCTACAGCTTTAGAATCAAAGAAATCGTTTGCGCTTTGATCTTCTATAAAAACAGTGTCATACTCTTGAACATCTATGTTCGTCGGATCGTAGTAGTGACTAACTACGTTTGAAAATCCTCCATAGCCAGGTCCGCCAGAATCTGTTAAGCTGGTTGGGTTAAATAACATTTCTCTTAACCTATAGTAAACGTCTCCTTGCTCTAAAGTAACGGATCCATAAAAAATACTATCATCACTAACAGCAAGCTGATAAGTTACTCCTTGCTGAACATTATTTAAAGGAGTAAATTCATGCACGGTGTATCGAAAAAAGCCATTTCCTAAAGGTAAAATTGCAGCTATCATGATAAATCCAAAAACAGAATTAAGATTTGTTGTTATTGTATCTCCTACAAAAAGTTTTTCGCTACTAACAAAAGAATTAGAAGAAAGTGAATTTATTACGAAAGAGTTAGCTACAGAATTACTTCTATCGCCAGCATGTGTTCTTTCTCCATTTACCTCTACAATATCAAAGACTTTTCCAGTCTCGTAGTACACTCTTTCTTCTACACTTTTTTTAGGTCTAAAAATTTCTACTACACAACGTTGACTAAAAAAGTCTTCACCAGTAATAACATTATTTCTCGTAAACCCTTCAATATTGTTATCCTGTATAGTCAACCACCAACCTGTTCGTCTGTATGCTTTTTCATCCTCTTGTGTGGACAGACCAACATCGCTTAATTTTATCGGGTTCTTTTCATCGTCTGAGTAAAACTTATACGATGTTATTTTAAACTCATGCATTGGGTATTGCACGGCGTTAGTTGCATCTCTAAATTGCATAACCCTTAATACATCACCTTCTACATATTCATAGCTTTTATTTGATCCTTTTAATTCTTTATACGAATTAACCTTTCCCTCTAAAGGCCTAAAAGATAAATATATTTGAGAGGTAAGAACATCATCTAACCCTTCAGTAATACGCTCCGTACTAGTAGCATATACCCCTCCTGCAAACTCGGTTGTTGTTCCTAAAGCTGCTTCTGCTACAGAAAATTGAAGAATTGATTCGTACGTTGTGTTTAATGTATATACTGGAGCCCATTTAGTCGCCCAATAAGGAGGGTCGTGAAGTATTTTTAAATCTATTTTTGTAGGGCCTTCGTTTCCAAATCTATCTACATTTCCAAAATGCGCTACGTTAACGTTATCTATAGGCTGAACTCCAGAGCACCTGTTTCTATGATCATAATAAACAATACCAAACTCATGTGTAGCACCAGCTTTATAAGACTGTAGAGGATCGCTACCTTCTTGAATTATAGTTACGTCCCCATTAATAACCCTATAATTTCTCCAGTAAGTAGTAAGTTCATTATCACCGCTTTGGTTGTCAGCAAGAGTTTGTCCAAAACCATTGGTTTGTCCAAAACCTAGTTCTATACCTATTTGACCCTCGTTGTAAACAGCATATTTTATAGTAGCATTATTGTTAAATAAAGCAGTTGATGGGGCTACATATGCTTCGAAAACACTCACGCCAAAATCAGAATCTACGCCCTCTGGAACAAAAACATTATCATGATAGGCAAGTGGACTTAAACTTGATGCATTTCTATCAGCTTTACCTTGCCATGCATTTAAGCTAGCATTGATCATTTTTACTTTACATCTAACGGCATCACTGCCAGCTATAAATGTTCCAGAGTCTATTCTAAAAGTTAATAGCCCTTGTAACCAAAGCCACATTCTATCCATATCTTGTATAGCACTAGGGTAATCCCCAGGAGGCAACTCTGTTTGAACCATAGTACTAGCGCCAGAAAATGCATGAGTATGACTAACTGTAGGGTACGAATCAGCAAATTCAAATTCATCAGGACTTTGCACAGAAACTATTGCTGTTTGTCCAACTAATGCTGCAAGTAGTATATCAGAAAACTCTTGTGCTGTAGTAGCCGATCCATCGTAAGGAGCTTGTATAGTAAAAGTTACATTACTGCTGGGCCAAAGGTTATTTATATTTCCTCTAGCAGAGCTTGGGTCTAAATAGGTAACAGCTTCGCTAACATTAATAACACCATTGTTTCCAAAACTTACATTTAAATCAGTTTCAAATCCCATATTTGATGCTCCCCCATGAGTGGCTATCATAAACTCACTACACGCTAAAGTGACGTTTGCACTAATCGTTCCTGGAGCTGTGTTTGAAAGATCCACCTCACTTAGATCAATATCAAAATGCACTCCGTCTGTATTTTCTTCAAAAGTATGTACTAGATTGGGCTGTGCAGAAAATATATTTTGACCGTTAAAGTCGTTATTAGGACCTGGAATTGTTTGTGCAGCTAAGTTTTGCGTTACACCATGCCAAGCGTGCCAATAGTTAACTATATTTTGCGCACCAAGAGCTACGCTTTCAGACTCAAAAAATATAATAGGAGCGCCTGCATCAGTCGTTGTAGCGTTACTAGAAAAATTTACAATAAGAGCTATTCCTCCAGCAATGTCGATATTACTATTGTTTTGACCTGCTAAAAAAGAAGGGAAGTATAAAGGAAAAGGTAAAACCTTAGTAGTTATATTGTCAAAACCTTCAAGGTAATTACCGTAAAAAATTCTGTTATTGCTGAAAGCTTGAGCAAAAGCTTTCCTTGGAACAGCATCAAATAATTTATTAACCTCTTGATCTGGAGCAAAAGTATACACTCCGTCATTAACAAATCTAAATATATGAGGAGCTGTAAGCCCAGAGTTATCAATTTCTCCAATCCTTACAAAAGCACCTTCGTTGTTTTTTCTAGCAAAAATTCTTAATTTCCTAACTGGCCCATCTGAACCTATTAAGTTTAAGTCTATAGCGTTGTTTAACTCTCCTAAAAACGTAGATGCGGTAGAAGTAAAATATAAATGCGTCTGACTTACAGCAGCTTCTGAATACATAGAAAGAGCGCTTACCTCTCCATCGTCATACACATACTGATAAGTAAATTGGAAAATGTTTTCTTTTAAGCTATTTGCTTTTAATGTTTCGTCATTAACAAACGTAAATGTAGGAGGCGTTTGTGGCGGTTGCTTACACACAGTAAGGAACAACTCTGCGCTAGCAGCTGCGTCTATATTTGCGCTATACCCACCTTCTAAAGCTCTTGTTGCGTTTATTTTACGTGGCTCGTTTCTATTATCCGTAAAGTACAGAAGGTGCTCCCCAAACTGATTTATTACTACATCAGCCTTTACGAAATCAAGGTAGTTAAAGTTTAATGCGCTGTTTTCATAAACTTTAAAGTATGTATTAGTGGTGTGCTTATACTGATATATCCCGTGAGCACCACCGAGATTACATATAAAAAAGTATATACACTTACCCTTTTCACTAGCAACAGTTCCTATAGTAACGTTTATACCATCAAACCCCGATCCTGTAGGGATTGCATCCGCATCAGAATTTGGGGCTATAGCAGTATTACCAAGAACATTTTTTAATATACCTTGATCGCCATCCGACTCATGAGATACACG
>TARA_R110002050_G_scaffold238682_4_pt1 | contig 25756 bp, 24 predicted proteins | sample TARA_R110002050 | Tara Oceans TARA_R110002050 (sample SAMEA4396988) | marine metagenome | biome: Polar Biome; feature: [DCM] deep chlorophyll maximum layer (ENVO:01000326); material: water (ENVO:00002006), including particulate matter (ENVO:01000060) such as... | depth 25 m
GTATTTTGTAACTAAAGGCATTATCTGAATTTAAAATAAAATTTAAAATTTTTATGAGCAAGACATTGTTTGACAAAGTATGGGATTCACATGTTGTAAGGAAAATTGATGGTGGTCCAGATGTGTTTTTTATAGACCGTCATTTTATTCACGAAGTTACTAGTCCAGTAGCATTTCTTGGGTTGAAGACTAGAGGTTTAAAAGTAATGTACCCCGAACGTACATTTGCTACTGCCGACCACAATACACCAACTATCAATCAGCATTTGCCTGTTGAAGACCCATTATCTGCAAACCAATTAAAAGCATTAGAAGATAATTCTAACGAGTATGGTATTAGCCATTGGGGATTAGGTCATCAAAAAAATGGTATTGTTCATGTTGTAGGTCCAGAAAACGGAATCACATTTCCGGGCGCGACTATTGTTTGTGGAGATTCTCACACCTCTACACACGGTGCCTTTGGTGCCGTTGCGTTTGGTATTGGAACGTCTGAAGTTGAAATGGTGCTTTCTACCCAATGTATCATGCAGCCAAAACCTAAAAAAATGCGCATTAACGTAAATGGGCAATTAGGAAAAGGTGTAACACCAAAAGACGTTGCTTTATATATTATTTCTCAATTATCAACGTCTGGAGCCACTGGTTATTTTGTAGAGTATGCTGGTGATGTATTTGAAAACATGACTATGGAAGGTCGTATGACCGTTTGTAACCTTTCTATTGAAATGGGAGCACGTGGCGGAATGATTGCGCCAGATGAAACTACCTTTGCTTACTTAAAAGATAAGCCATTATCACCCAAAGGTGAGGCTTGGAATAAAGCTGTTGCACAATGGAAAACCTTAAAAACAGATGCCGATGCAACCTTCGATAAAGAACTAACATTTAGTGCCAGTGATATTGAACCTATGATTACCTACGGAACAAATCCAGGAATGGGAATGGGTATTTCTAAAAATATTCCAACTGCAGAATCTCTAGATGGCGGTGTTGCAACCTATAAAAAATCGCTAGATTATATGGGTTACGAAGAAAACGACGCCATGATTGGTAAAAAGATTGACTATGTGTTTTTAGGAAGTTGTACGAACGGAAGAATTGAAGATTTTCGTGCTTTTGCATCGATTGTAAAAGGAAAGAAAAAAGCAGATCACGTTACGGCTTGGCTAGTTCCTGGGTCTCATGAAGTTGAGGCATTAATTAAAGAAGAAGGTATTTTGGATATTATTACAGAAGCTGGATTTGTGTTAAGACAACCAGGTTGTTCGGCATGTTTAGCTATGAATGATGATAAAGTACCCGCTGGAAAATATGCCGTAAGCACCTCTAATAGAAATTTTGAAGGACGTCAAGGTCCTGGTTCAAGAACATTATTAGCGAGTCCTTTAGTTGCTGCTGCTGCTGCTGTAACAGGCGTTGTAACCATCCCTAGAGATTTATTATAATCATTGACTTATTCACAAATCAACGATTAAACAAAAAACATAATATAAAATGGCTTACGATAAATTCAACATATTAACAAGTACCGCGGTTCCGTTACCGCTAGAAAATGTAGATACCGATCAAATTATTCCTGCACGTTTCTTAAAGGCAACAAAACGTGAAGGTTTTGGCGATAACTTATTTAGAGACTGGAGATATAATAATGATAACACTCCAAAAGAAAGTTTTGTATTAAACAATCCTATTTATTCGGGAAAAATTTTAGTTGGCGGAAAGAACTTTGGTTCTGGTTCGTCAAGAGAGCATGCTGCTTGGGCAATTTACGATTACGGATTTCGTTGTGTAGTGTCAAGCTTTTTTGCAGACATTTTTAGAAACAATTGTTTAAATATTGGGGTTTTGCCGGTTCAGGTGAGTCCTGAATTTTCAGAACAAGTTTTTAATGCAATTTATGAAGATCCGAATACGGAAATCGAAGTAAATCTTCCTGAACAAACTATTACCATAAAAGCAACAGGTGCTCAGGAATCTTTTGAAATTAATAGTTACAAGAAAGACAATATGCTTAATGGTTTTGATGATATTGACTATCTTCAAAGTATGAAAGGAGATATAGAAACATTTGCTAACGGTTTGCTACTTTAAATGACTGCGAAACGAATTGAAATAATGGATACGACATTGCGCGATGGTGAACAAACCTCGGGCGTGTCGTTTTCGGCTTCTGAAAAATTAACCATAGCGAAACTCCTTCTTGAAGAATTAAAGGTCGATCGCATCGAGATTGCCTCTGCAAGAGTCTCTGAAGGCGAGTTTCAGGCGGTAAAAAACGTTACCGAATGGGCTAGTAAAAACGGGTATATTGATGCTGTTGAAGTGCTAACCTTTGTGGATAACGGCGTATCTATTGATTGGATGATTGAGGCTGGAGCAAAGGTTCAAAACCTATTAACAAAAGGTTCATTAAATCATTTAACTCATCAGCTTAAAAAGACTCCTAGTCAGCATTTTAAAGAAATATCAGAAGTTGTTTCACTCGCCGCTTCAAAAGGTATTGAAACCAATATTTATTTAGAAGATTGGAGTAATGGCATGCGTAATTCTAAAGCCTATGTTTTTGAGTTTTTAGAATTTCTAGCAACGCAACCTTTAAAGCGCATTATGTTGCCAGATACGTTAGGCGTTTTAACACCTAGCGAGTCTTACTTATTTATAAAAGAGATTAAAGATAAATATCCAAATTTACATTTCGATTTTCATGCACATAACGATTATGATTTAGGCGTTGCCAATGCTATTGAAGGCTTACGAGCTGGTGCCGACGGTTTACATTTAACAGTAAATGGTATGGGAGAACGAGCTGGAAACGCACCTATGTCGAGCACTATTGCGGTAATAAATGACTTTTTGCCAAACTTAAAAATTGGTGTAAACGAAAAAGTGTTGTACACGGTTAGCAAGTTGGTTGAAACCTTTTCGGGTGTTATGATTCCGGCAAATAAACCAGTAGTTGGCGCCAATGTGTTTACACAAACAGCCGGTATTCATGCCGATGGAGACAATAAAAATAATCTTTATTTTAGTGAATTAATGCCAGAGCGTTTTGGAAGAACGCGTAAATACGCCTTAGGAAAAGCCTCTGGAAAAGCGAATATTCAAAAGAATTTACAGGAATTAGGTCTTCAGCTTAACGATGACGATATTAAGAAAGTTACGCAGCGAATTATAGAATTAGGCGATAAAAAACAGGTTGTTACTAAAGAAGACTTGCCTTATATCATTTCAGATGTTTTAGATTATACCTATGAAGAAAAGGTTAAAGTAGAATCGTATGTGTTAACACATTCGAAAGGCTTAAGACCATCAACTACGGTTTCTATTACGATTAACGGAAAAACGTTTGAAGAGAATGCTCAAGGAGATGGACAATTTGATGCGTTTATGAATGCCATAAGAACGGTATTTAAAAAGGTGCATTTAATTTTACCAGATTTGATTGATTATGCGGTTAGAATTCCACCAGGAAGTCATTCTGATGCCTTGTGTGAAACCATTATTACATGGAAAAGTCCTGAAAAGGAGTTTAAAACACGTGGTTTAGATTCCGATCAAACGGTGTCTGCTATCAAAGCCACTGAGAAAATGCTGAATATTATTATTAGTTAAATGTTAGTAGTTGGTGTGCGTTAGGGATTACAGCGGCATCCTTTTTAAAACATTATGTATAAATAGTCATTACGAGGAGGTACGACGACGTAATCTCTTCGAAATTAAGAGATAACCACCGCAAAAAAGCAATAGCTTTGAAATAACGTTTTAAAAAGATATAGCGGAAAGCCCGACCCTTTTTAGGGGAACGCCAAAAAAAAAAATAAAATTAAAGTTTAAAAACAGATAGAATGAAATTTAATATAGCCCTTTTAGCAGGAGATGGAATTGGTCCTGAAGTGATTGATCAAGCAGTAAAAGTAAGTGACGCGGTTGCTAAGAAATTCGGACATGAAATTACTTGGAAACCAGCCTTAACAGGTGCCGCAGCTATTGATGCTGTTGGAGAACCTTATCCAGATAGCACGCACGATATTTGTGTGGCATCGGATGCTGTTTTATTTGGTGCTATTGGGCATCCAAAATACGATAACGACCCTTCTGCTCCAGTAAGACCAGAGCAAGGTTTGTTAAAAATGCGTAAAAAATTAGGCTTATTTGCGAATGTGAGACCAACGTTTACATTTCCATCGTTAATAGATAAATCTCCTTTAAAAAGAGAACGTATTGAAGGTACCGATTTGGTGTTTTTGCGCGAATTAACCGGGGGTATTTACTTTGGTGAAAAGGGGAGAAGAGATGGCGGAGAAACGGCTTTCGATAACTGTGTTTACACCAGAGAAGAAGTGAAGCGTTTAGCAAAAAAAGGCTTTGATCTAGCCATGACGCGTACTAAAAAACTGTGCTGTGTTGATAAAGCCAACGTGTTAGAAACATCACGTTTGTGGAGAGAAACGGTACAAGCCATGGAGAAAGATTATCCAGAAGTGACCGTAAGTTACGAGTTTGTTGATGCTGTTGCGATGCGTTTGGTACAATGGCCAAATAGTTATGACGTGTTAATTACTGAAAATTTATTTGGAGATATTTTAACGGATGAAGCTTCTGTAATTTCAGGATCTATGGGATTAATGCCATCGGCATCTATGGGAGCTGATATTTCCTTATTTGAGCCCATTCACGGGTCGTATCCGCAAGCAACAGGTAAAAACATAGCAAACCCTATGGCAACGATTTTATCAGCTGCTATGATGTTTGAAACGGCTTTTAATTTACCAGAAGAAGGTAAAGCAATTAGAGAAGCTGTTAATAAAGCGTTGGCTGAAGGTATTGTTACCGAAGATTTAGCTGATGGTGGTAAAGCTTATGGAACCAAAGAAGTAGGAGACTGGTTGGCTGCAAATATTTAGAAATTAATAGTTTATCATATATTTTAAAATGGATTCATTACTTTTAGTTTTGATTCCATTTTTTATTCCAACCAATATGAATAAGTATTCTTTTTTAAGTGTAGTAGGTTTTTTGTGTATCAATTTTTATGTGCAGTCACAAAATATAGGCGATTTCACTTCCGTAGAACCCTTGGGGCAGTCTGACCAATTTATATTACCATCATCACACACCTTTCAAAAAATAGCTGAAACTGGAGATGCTTTAACGGTTGGTTCGGGAACACTTCCTCGAAATCCGGATTTTACGGGTTTTGTGACCATAGCTGGCAGTAGTACAAATGGGTATTTAAGTTTAAATCATGAAATAGCACCTGGGGCTGTTACTATTTTTGATATTAATTTTAACACCACAACGAAATTTTGGGAAACAACAGCATCAGAAGCCATTGATTTTTCATCGGTTTTTGTAACTGGCGCTAATTGTTCAGGGACTGTAACTCCTTGGGGAACCGTAATATCGTCTGAAGAATTTGCAGTTACGTGGGATTATAATTCAGATGGTTATAATGATACTGGTTGGAATGTGGAAATAAATCCAGTTACTAAGTCTGTTATTGGGAAGCATTGGGCTATGGGGAATTTTCAACATGAAAATGTATCGATTCATTCTAATGAAAGAACAGTGTATCAAGGGGCGGACTCTAACCCAGGCTATCTTTATAAATATGTTGCCAATGAAGCACAAGACTTAAGTTCTGGCTTGTTATATGTGTATAAGGGCTCTAAAAACGGCTCAGGGGATTGGATTCTAATAAATAATACCACTCAAACTGATCAAAATACAACCATATTACAAAGCGCGGCATTGGGAGCAACTGAATTTGCAGGGATTGAAGACGTAGAGATTGGACCTGATGGCATGGTATATTTTGCTGTGAAAAGTGAAAATCAAATCTACCGTTTTCAAGATTCTGATCCCATTAGCGGCACCACAGTACCCGCTATGGAAACCTATGTTGGTAATATGAATTATACGATTGATTATGGCTCTGGATCATCATCGGTCCCTTGGAGCTACGGTAATGATAACCTAGCTTTTGATGGTGATGGCAATTTATGGGTGTTTCAGGATGGCGATTTAAAAAATGGAGACCATAACTATATTTGGGTTGTTAAAAGTGGACATACACAAGCCAATCCTAAAGTAGAGATATTTGCTATTACTCCAACAGGATCTGAACCTACCGGAATTACCTTTACGCCAGACTACAAGTACTTATTTATGTCTATTCAACATCCTGATTCAGGAAATACTGCAAATCAAACAGATGCAAGTGGCGCTACTATTAGTTTTTCAAAAGGCACCACATTGGTAATCGCATTAAAAGGAAATTTAGGAACCACGTTATCAACGTCAAACAGTATTGAAAATGTGGATAAAATTGAGGTCTATCCAAATCCAACCGATGCATTTAATTCCCTTATAATTAAAGGGAATCATATTGAAACTATTAAACTATTTTCAATTAATGGGAAACTCTTAGAAGAAAAACAATACCAAGGCCTCAACGAAGCTAAATTGAATTTAACTGGTTTGCAATCAGGATTTTATTTGATTAACATTAATAATGAAGTTGTTAAAAAACTTATCATTAAATAATCAATTTTAATTATTTAATGTCTTTAGAAGCAAAACTAGACCCTGTAGGCAATTCAAAAATTTCTAAACTAAAATAGGGCACGGCTGCAATTAAGTGATCAAAAATATCAGCCATAATATATTCATAATTTTCCCAACGTTTATCACTACTGAAAGCATAAATTTCTAAAGGAATACCTTGTGTTGTCGGCGCTAATTGTCGAACCATAATCATCATGTCTTTATTGATGGCCGAATGCTGTTCTAAATAAGTTTGAATATATTTTCTAAAGACTCCTATGTTGGTTAGATTCCTTCCGTTTAATGCCAATTCTTTATTAATATTGTTACTCGTATTATAAGTCTCGATATCGCTTTGGCGTCTCTCTAAATACGCACTTATAAGATGAATTTTTTTTAGCACATCTACCTCATCTTTAGATAGATACTTAATGCTATCAAACTTAATGTTTAAGGAGCGTTTTATACGTCGTCCATCGGAATTTATCATTCCTCTCCAGTTCTTAAACGAATCAGAAATTAATGCATAAGTTGGGATGGTCGTAATGGTTTTATCCCAGTTTTGAACTTTAACGGTTGCTAAATTAATTTCGATAACATCTCCATCGGCACCATATTTTTCAAACGTAATCCAATCACCAATATGTACCATATTATTTATAGACACTTGAATACTGGCTACAAAACCTAAAATGGTATCTTTAAAAATTAATATGATTACCGCAGAGGCGGCTCCTAAGCCCGTTATAAAATTTATAAATGCAATTCCTGATATAATAGCAATAGCTGAAAATATACCAAAAACCCAAGCGAAAATCATAAACACCTGAATATAACTATCTATGGGTTTATCCTTAAACCTGTGTAAGGTTTTTAGATAATCTTTTAAAGCGTTTAAAACACTTCTAACAATCCAAAGTGATAATAGAATAGCAAAAACTTCTAATCCTTTTTCAACGAAATTTTCAGTATCTGGAAAATCATAAAGAACAACGGGCATGAATTTAATCATGATTAGAAACGGAATAACATGCGCTATATTACGAGGAACTTTATTAGAGACCAATAAATCATCAAAGTTGGTTTTTGTTTTTGATGCGAACCGTGAAAAAACTTGAATTAATATTTTTTTAATAATGAAATCAATAATCCAAACAAACAAACATAATACGAGTGCTAATGCAATCATATTGATATACTTAGCGGTATTTTCGGTAACACCAACAGACACTAAATAATTATAAAGTAAATGCTTTAAGTTATTCATTTTTATTTGCTATTATTCAAATATTTTCTATCAACATAAAAAGTTCCAAAAGGAATAATGGAAGCCACCAAAACAGAGGTGAATTGTGATTTATTCCAGTTGGTTTCATTTCTAAACATAAATGCTAAAACAAGGTACCCTATAAACAATAATCCATGGGGCATCCCAAGCAGTTTAACATATGTAGGATCTTCTGCTAAGTATTTTATAGGGGTTGCTATAAAGAGTAATAAAATATAAGAAATACCTTCTAAAAGAGCAACCAATCTAAAAATATTTAAAAATGTAACCATCTATTGAATTTTTTTTCAAAGGTACTATTTAGATATTCAAAAACTTAATTGAAATGAATTAAAAAACATGAAAAATTACAAGTCCATAAAGAAGAAATCTCAATAATCTTAAGGAGCCATAACCCATCACACTTTTAAAAGGAAACTCAATAATCCCAGCCGCCATACAAGAAATTGAGAAGGGTAGTGGTAATAGCGCGCCTACTAAAATTAAAAAACCTCCCCACTTTTTAGAGTTCTTTAGCTGTTTTGTCATTCTCTGTTCTAAGTAGTTATGAATGGATGGGATTTTAGTGATTCCAACACCAATCCAATACGAACAAAGACCTCCAAAGTATGATAAAAATGCTAAGACACTCAAGTATAACCATGGTTGGTTTAGTTTACCAGACCAGGCAATAAATATTTCTGGAGGAACAAGCCCTAATAAGGTTTCTGAAACATAGAAAAAAACTAAGACACCGGATACAGGAAGAATTTCTGTAATATGAACAAGCGCTTCGTTTATATTAAAAAACTTATTTAATACAAATATGGCAATAACAATAGATATGATATATGGCAGAGCTTTCTTTACGGCTAGCCAAACAAACTCATAAAAACCTGTATATGTATAATATTGGTGTAATAAATGTAGGCGCGATTTAGTCGTCTTTGGTTTTTCTTTCATTTTTTTAGCAATTCTTTTTCAAGCACACAAATATAAGGTTCTCAATTGATCTAAAATTATTTATCAAAAGTTTAAGAGACCTTTAACATGTAAAATAAAATAAGCAACGTTATATAACTACATAATTTTTTGAAGTTTTTAGCTGACTTAAATCATTTTTTTATTAATTTAAAGGAGTTAGTTTTATTTTCATAACAATTAATCCAAAAGCATGAAAATATTTGACGAAAAGCATATTAAAAACATTGTTTTAGTAGGGGCTCACAATAGTGGCAAAACCACACTTTCTGAAACCATGTTATTTGAGGCAGGTCTAATCAATCGTCGAGGAACTGTTGAGGACCACAATACGGTTTCAGACTACCACAGCATAGAGCACGAACGCAGCGCTTCAATTTACGCCACTCCGTTACACACCGAGTGGCGTAATTATAAAATAAACATAATAGACACACCTGGACTCGATGATTTTATAGGAGAAATTATAGCTTCTATCCGCGTCGCCGATACAGTTGTTACAACCATTAATGGGAGGCAAGGCGTAGAAGTAGGAACAGAGATTATTTGGAATTATATAGATAAATATCATATTCCTACAGTATTTGTAGTAAATCAAATAGATCATCCAGATACCAAATTTGATCATAGTTTTAAAGGGATTCAATCTCTTGTTGGAAATAATGCCGTTATTATTCAATATCCTATAAAGATTGATGGCAAGCAAGGTATTATAGACGTCCTTAAAATGAAACTCTATAAATTTGGAGACGAAGGAGGGAAGCCTGAAAAATTAGCTATTCCAGACGACCAAAAAGTACAGGCCAATTACTTACACAACGAATTGGTTGAAAAAGCAGCAGAAAATGATGATGAGTTATTAGAATTGTTTTTTGAAAAAGGCACGCTTAATGAAGATGAAATGCGCAAAGGTATAAAGGCTGGTATGCTAAATCATGATTTATATCCTGTATTTTGTACCTCGGCATTAAATGATATGGGATCTGGTCGCTTAATGGGTTTTATAGATAATGTGGCACCAGCAGCAGCCGATTTAAAATCAGAGCAAACCATAGAAGGTGAGGAGTTATCGCCTAAAACCAGTGGTCCTACAGCCTTATTTGTATTTAAAACGCTTTATCAAACCAATTTAGGACAAATCACGTTTTTTAAAGTTAAATCTGGTGAAGTTACTATCAATGACCGGTTGACAAATGCTAGAACAGGAGAAACAGAGGTTATAAATCAACTGTTTATTATGGATGGCAAGGAACGTCATTCCGTTTCAAAATTAACAGTTGGAGATATAGGAGCTACCTTAAAATTAAAATTCACAGAAACTAATGACACGCTTTATAGTGGCAAAAAGCCCATCACATTAAGGCATATTAAATATCCTGAAGATAGAATCGTTTTATCTGTAAGTGCTGTAACATTAACCGATGACGAAAAACTAAGTGAAGCCCTTAAAAAGATTCACATTCAAGATCCAACGGTAAGTTTATCATTTTCAAAAGAAACTAAAGAATTTCTCTTAGGATGTCAAGGTGAATTGCATTTAGCAACGATTGATTGGATACTCAAAAACATTTATAATGTTGAAGCTAAATTTGAAAAACCTAAAACAGCATACAGAGAAACTATTCAAAGGTCATCTACTGCTAATTATCGTCATAAAAAACAATCGGGAGGTTCTGGACAATTTGCACAAGTTCATCTTAAAATTGAACCATGGTATGAAGGTATGCCTGAACCAGAAGGCTTTAATATAAGAGGTAAAGAGGATATCGATTTAACTTGGGGTGGTAAATTAGTATTTTACAACTGTATTGTTGGTGGTGTTATTGACACACGATATTTACCCTCAATAATGAAAGGCGTGTTGGAGGTTATGGAAAGTGGTCCATTAACAGGTTCATATATTAGAGATATACGGGTTATGGTATACGACGGCAAAATGCACTCGGTAGATTCTAATGATATTTCATTTAAAATAGCTGGTGCGCATGCATTTAGCGAAGCCTTTTTAAACGCTAACCCAAAACTTTTAGAGCCTAGAAATGAACTTATCGTTAAAGTACCAGAGGATATGGTGGGGCAAGTGATGACCGATTTGCAATCTAGACGCGCTGTGATTCAAGGATATGAAACGAGTGATAATTATCAAATTTTGAATTGTCAGATTCCAGCAGATGAGTTATTTGGCTATTCAACGGATTTACGATCTTTAACTCAAGGGCGTGCAACCTTTAGCACCAAATTTTCAGCATATCAAGCCGTACCAACAAACGTACAAAAGCAACTAGTAAAGAATTAATAAACTAAATAATACGTAATTATGCAAACGAAAGTTTTATATTTAAGTGACCTAAGATTCAATCTAGACATTTGGAGAAGTGAATTAAAATTTCATTCTAATGAGATGGATTTATTTGAAGAAAAACTAGAAGAAATAGCTAGACGAGAATTTGGGCCTCAGGCTTTAAAAGAGTTAGAGATGTTTCAAAACAAAATAATGATTGAGCGAGATGTAATTTCAAAATTATTACACCGCATACGAAGTAAGAAAACAAAATTAGAGCGTCCGAATGCTATGGACAATGTAGATGCTAAATTTCAAGACGCACAACATACACTTAGAGAAGATATGCAAACCTACATAAAATTACATTATGAGCTTAAGGAAGCAATGATGGACTATTTTTTAGAATGGTTGTAATGAACTAGGTTATAGATTAATTTAAAAACCATACACAATTTGTGTATGGTTTTTTGTTTAATATTTGTAATACTAGAGTGGATGTTAAAATTTTCTATTTTACATAATATAAATTATATTACATTTTATAACAATTAACGAAATAGCACTTTTGGGCGATATTTGACATAATTGCAGATATACGTCTTTAGACTTATATCGATAGTAATATAGTAATTATGTCAAGCTAATTGTGGCTTCGTAGTCGTATTTATTATTGTGTAGCTATAATTCCAAATTATGAAAATATCCCAGAACCTATTTAGGTTTATTAAAATTTTAAATACGCGATTCTCAAGAACTATGAAGTCACAAAAAAACAGAAAAAAAACATTTTCCTTAAAACCTATTTATTAATTCTTTTAAAACAGTATCTGTTCCATTAAATAAATCAGTCCGTTTTTGATTTATATTTATATTTGGTTGAAGCGCAGTATTTACCTGATTTGATAACCGAAACAGTCTTTTTGAATAGGTAATAACTAATTTTGAATTTGGTAACGTAAAACTATCCATATCCTGATAACCATTAGGATTAGACCCTGTGGGTTGACCAACAATTTTAGCATTTAACAATTGCTTAAAAAGTGCCGCATTACTTGTGGCTGCAGAAAAGGTTTTATGACTTGTTAATACGAACACACCATTTTTCCAATCAATAGAATCAGCAAGATTGAGTGCGTAGGCCAAAACGGTACCTACATATAAATCACCTCCTCCATTTTCACGCATGTCTATAATGACCTTTTTCATTTGGTTTTGTTGAATATAAGAAACGAGTTGTTCACCAAAAACTTGCATGTCTTCAAAGGACGGATAGTTTTCAAAATTTATATATACTGCTTTTGTGTTTGAAATTGAGGTAAACCATAAATCAGGATTGACATTGTCAGGTTTTTCTATTTCAGGCACTGTTAGATGTAGTTCAGAGATACCACTTCCCTCCCACATCTCATTAGTTATAGTAGCTAATTCCAAAGTTATGAACTCATTATTTTGATTTCGAAAACTAAATGTTGCTTTATGTGTTGCGTCAATCAAATTGAGATGAAAAAGTACTTCTGAGATAGTTAAATAACTACCAGTTCTTTGCGTCAATGAATATTCATTTTCAACAAATTGCGCAATTTCTGAAACCTTTTGAGCAATTGTATCAACCGGAATACCATTAATGGATTCCAAAGTAGTTTTGAGAATTTGTTTATTCTTATTCAATGTTTTTACAACATACCATTGGCCTTCTATGAATTCAATTTCAAACGGAAATCGATGTGTTGCTATATTTTTCAAAGATACAGCGGTATGACCATCACTAATTCGTCTTGTTAAGTGCATTAATTTTAAAATAATCTCAAAATCGTTTAATGAGTCAATAGTGTTGTAAATATTATTCCATTCGTTAACAAACTCCTCTTTAGTTACCGAATGGTAGAGGTCTATATGTTTTTGTTCTAAAGCCGCTCTATAAATTTTAAGGTCTTCTTTCCAATTGATTTTGTTTGAAGTCTGAGCAAACAATGCACTAAAAACCGAAAATATAAAAATTGAACAATAAATTATTGTTTTTTGAAATGAGTTCATACTACTATTTGTTTTCTATTATTTTAAGTATTTCGTATACCAAATTTAGTGTACTTTTTGAGGCTTCTAATTGATTTAAAGTCCCTGTTATATAAGTATCTAATTGCGGACAATACCATAAAAAGGATGCTGTACTACCATTGTGACCAATGAGTTGCAAGTTTGAATCTGTATCGTAAATACTATTAAAAGCTACCTTTCGTATGCCAAAGCCGTATTGCATTCCTACGCTTTCATTAGTCCAGTTTTGCATTTCTAAACGGGTTTCCTTTTTTACGATTACATCTTCATTAAGCGCTTTTAAAAAACGTATTAAATCTTGCGTGGTTGACACCAATCCGCCTCCACCCCAATCAGCACTTAAACTTCGAAACGATGATAAAGCTATATCTTCAACATAAAATTCAGCTATAGGCAATTGTTTCTTTAATGGTTTTGATTTTAAATTGATATAAGACCCATCCATCCCAAGAGGTTGAAACATATAGTGCTGAAAAAACTTATCTAACGACAAACCACTTACATTTTCAATGATCAACGCCAGTAATACATATTCGGTATCGGTATAATGATACCCTTTACCAGGAATAAAGCGAGGTTTCATTTTTTCCTTGGTAAACTGAATCATTTCTTGAGGTGACCAAATCTTATTCGTATCGACTAGCAATTGATTGATAATATTTGGGCTACCATCAATAGTATCGTCAGTAAAATAGTCTGGCAACCCGGAAGTATGTTGTAATAACTGAGCAATAGTAATATCTCTTGAATATTCTTTACCTTCTAAAATGTGAAGATTATTCGTCAATGAATCTGGTAAGTATTGTGCGATGCTATCTTCAAATTTTAATTTCTTTTGATCCTTTAAAATTCCAATGGCCGTAGCCGTTAACATCTTGGTGACACTGGCTGTATAAAAAGGACTCTGCATAGAAATAGAATCTTCTTTGCTTTCAGCCAATTGTATATCGATTCCTCGAGTTTCAGAATACACATGCAGCATAACACTTTTTATGTTCTCTTTTTGTAGTTCGGCATTCAATAATAGCGCTATGTCCTTCTTGACGTCTTGCTGACCAAAAGCACCTATTGACATAAAAATTAATAGTGTAAGTATTGTACTTTGTTTCATAATCAGTTGATTATTATACCATTAAAATTACTATAAAGTTAGTTTTATTTTTAAAACCAACTAAAGCCTAGACCAATATTAAAGGTTACGGCATCTCTATGTGCATCTCCTTCTAAAAACGCTCTACCCATCATCAATTTAGATTGTACATTCAGTGCAAAGTTGTTCTTTTTATAAATCTCGTAGCCCGTGCTTGCCATAACTGCACATCCAAAATTCCAATCGTCATTAACATTGTCTTTAATGTCGTAAAGCGCGGGTGAATCTATAGCTAAACCAACACCGCCGTGAATCCACCAACGGTCTTTTACCCAATATTGTACAGAGGGAATAAAACCGCCAAAATGTCTGTCATAATCCTGAAATTCGTATATATTTCCTGGCATAGATAAAGTTAATGCTAACTTATCGTTGAGCATATAACCAAATTTTAATTCAGGAAAACTGATGGCTCCTTGTGATTTATCAAAAGTTTGAAGACCTTCACTGTCTTCAATACTTATAACGCCTCCTCCAAGGCTAAACTCAAAAACAAAACCATCGCGTTTTGAAGTTGTATCGAATGTTGAATTGTTTTGTGCAAAGCTTAATGTTGACATTAGGATTAACGCCATAAATGTCATTTTTAATCGGATTTGTGTTTTAATTGTTTTCATAATTGTTCGTTTTTTGATTGATTTCATTTTAGTTGTTTTATAGGTGTTTATTTTATATTAAAATCTAATTCCTATATAAAGGTTTGGTTCAAAAAGGAAATAGTTTTTCCATCTATTATCTAATTGTTTAAATGCATCAGGTGTATTGGTATCAAAAACCCAAAATTGAGAATGAACCTGAGGCTCAATAAAAAATCTTTTATTCTTACCAAATGCAAAATGATAGCCAAGATGGAACGAATTGTATAACTTAAAACCGTTTGCTATTTTTTTGTTGTCAAGGTCTAAATAGGTTTTGTATTGTGGTAATACTTCTACTGAAGCAAACAGCCCTTTCCAAAGCATACGTTGATAGGATATTCCTATACCTGTTTCACGTAAATAACCAGGATAAAATTCGGTTTCAGAATCTATTTTGTCTGTAAGTCCATCCCACCATTGAATACCCATTGGTTGAAATAAACGCCAAGTAGCAAATTTTATACCTATGATGTTTTTTGAATCTAATTCTCGCTTTACATGAAATTCGATGTGTTGAGTATTGGTTCTTTTTCCTCCTTCACCAATATTTCCTAAGATAATAGCAGGAAAGCTAACTCTGTATTTTAAATCCGTGTTACTGTGTTTTGATGGTTCTGTGTTGTTTTGTGCAAAAACATTTAGTGTAAAAAATGTTAAGCCGATGATGAATAGTTTTTTCATTGTAATGTGTTTTAATTGTTCGTTTTTTGATTATTATCGCATTTGATGGCACAAAGAAACGCCAGAAGTCAAGACGCATCGTCCTGAATTATGATTCCAAACCTTTTTGGTTTTAATAGTCTATAGAAAAAAGAAGTGTAATTAAGCGCATAAAAAAAGGCCCAACATTTTTAATGTTAAGCCTGATGAATTCTTAGGGGTTTATCTTAAAGCAACGCTTCGGGATGAGAAGTAAGTTTTTCTAAGTTTTTAGTGATTTTTTCAAGATCCCAATCCCACCATTTTAACTGTAAAAGTTTTGAAATGGTAGTTTCAGAAAAACGTTTTTTAATAGGTTTCGCGGGATTACCACCAACAATAGTATAAGGCTCTACGTCTTTGGTGACCACGGCTTTTGTCGCGATAATGGCACCATCGCCAATATGAACGCCTGGCATGATTGTAGCATCATGACCTATCCAAACGTCATTACCTATGATCGTGTCGCCTTTGCTTGGATAGCTTTTGCCTTCCATGGCATGCTGCCAATCACCGCCAAATATGGCAAATGGATAGGCCGTTGTGGCTTCAGTTAAATGATTACCACCATTCATAATAAAAGTTACCCCTGAAGCAATCATACAAAATTTACCAATAATGAGTTTGTCTCCTATAAAATCGAAATGGTATTTGACGTTTTTCTCAAAGTTAGACACATCTTCAAAATCATCGTAATAGGTAAAATCGCCCACGATAATATCCGGATTCTTAATGATGTTTTTAAGAAAACAAAGCTTATTGTAGTCTGGTAATGGGAATTGACGGTCTGGATTAGGAATGTTCATAATTTACGTTTTGCGAGGTTAAACAGACTTATAGCCAAAATAAGGGTTAATATAGCTTGTGCTTTTTCAAAAGTAGTCTCAGCCAACAAATTAGCAAATGTATTCAACAAAAAATATATTGAAAACGCAAGTAACCACCTATTTATGGTTTTAACTTGCCAATTCCATTGTACAATTTTGGTTTTAATTAAAACTAAAAATCCCAGAAAAAGCATTATTAATAGTGCCGCAAATTCTAAATATAGAATCGTTTTGGGTTCTATTATTTTTCCACCCCAAACAATATTTTGAGGTAGAATACCTATTAAAATTAAGAGGTGAAAAAATGAATACCCAGTAACAATACCAAATGCAATTTTATCGGAAAGTTTCATTTTTATATTATTCAAGGTTTTTAGCTTCTTCATTATAGAAATCCTTTAAATGATGCTCTCCGTAGGTGGTTGCAATATTATCCTCAGCCATTAAAGTTAGAAAAAATTCAATAGGACCATAGGTTTTAACAGGTGTAAATTTTCTTAATGTCCAAATGGTTAATCGTCTTAAACAATCTGGTAAATGTGTTATTTTAACAGGTTTATTTAATGATTTTAGCGCTAATTTGCTGATGTCATTAAGACTTAAAATATCTGGACCTCCAATAGTCAGTTCTTTATTACGATCCTCTAAGGAATCTACAATCGCTCTTGCCAAATCCTCTCCGTGAATAGGGTTAAACTTTTGATGACCCGATCCAAACAAATAGACCCGACCCCATTTAGCCATTTGCAAAAAATCTTTCATGTCTGAGAAAAAACCGTTGGGTCTTACTATGGTATAGTTCAATCCTGAAGCTTTTAAGGCATCGACAAATTTTTCTTTGGCTTCAAAAATTTTTAGGTGTCGGTATTTGTCTCCGTTGATTGCCGAAACATAAACAAAATGCTTTACACCTGCTTTTTTAGCTTCTTCAAGTAAATTCATATTCGCTTGATAATCAACATCCATATAGGTTAAACCGTCCTTTTGTCTGGTGATGCCTACGGTAGAAATTACGGTATGAATGCCTTTACAGATATCTTTTAAGGTTTCTGGCTTTGTGACTTCGGCTTGCTTAATTTCCAGATAGTTTTCATTGGTTTTTTTAAGCGCATCCGGTTTGCGCACAATGGCAACGACTTGATTCTGTTTTTCAATTAATTCGTTTAACAGATAACCACCCAAATAGCCTGTTGCGCCTGCTAGCAATATATTGGTATGTTTCATAATCTTAAGGTTTAAAATGATTTTATTGAAACTCATTGGTCAAGAGTTGTTGAATAATGGTATTACGTTGCAAACCTGTATCATCTTGTTGATTGCTTAACAATACAATAGTGGCATCGTATTCTGGTATAAAACCAATCATACTCCAGTAGCCATTAATATCTCCTCCATGCCAATACATGGTGGTATTGCCTTCTTGTGTGGTGAACCAACCCAAACCAAAATCGGTATAGCCACTTGGGACATCTTGAGTAAATATATCGGTCTTTTCAGCCTCTGAAAACCAACTTGTTTTTATCGCGTTGGTCCATAGTTCCATATCATTTGGTGTACTACTGAAGTCGCCAGCACCAAAAGGAATGGTCATTGGATACGTGCTATTTGAAATGCCATTTAAATACCCTTGAGCGTGTGTATTAGCATCAATAATGTCCGTTCCTTTGAAGGAATTAGACATTCCTAAAGGGTTGAAAATTTTTTGCTGAATATACTGATGGAAAGGCATACCAGATAATTCTTGTACCAATAAGGCTGCAATAAGATAGTTAGAATTACAATACTGTTTATTGGAACCTGCTGTGAAATTGAGTCCGTTTTCAGAAATTAATTCTGTGATGACATTATAAATATCGATTGCATCTAAGGCTTGCCCATTTTCTAAAGCTTGCTCTGCAACTAACTGATATTCTGGAATACCCGATTGATGCGATAATAATTGTGCAATGGTGATTTGGTTGCCATTGGGAAATTGTGAATCAAATTCATCTAAAGTTTGATTAAAACTATTGATTAAACCATCGCGTTTTAATTGCACAATTGCTGCTGCCGTAAGTGTTTTACTGACTGATCCAATACGATAAGCCAAATTAGCATCCTGTGGCAATCCTATGCTTTCATTGGCTAACCCAAAACCTTGGCGAACTTCATCGTTGCCGTTTTTAGTAACAATAGCATAGCCTTGAAAGTTTACTTCATGTAGTAAATTTTCAACTGTTGTGTAGTTGTTTGATGGTGTATTGTTGTCATCATCTTTTGAACAAGATGTAAAAAGCATTACAGCAGTTACTATAAATGCTACTAAAAATTTGTGTAAAGTTGTCATAACTGTTCGTTTTTTGATTTATAATTTTGATGCAAAGATTCATCAGAAAACTAAAGCAATCGTTCTGAATTATAATTTGAAACGAACTGAATATGATTTGCTACGCATTGGCTTTTAACCAAGCTCTCGGTGTAAGTCCTTCTATTTTTTTAAAATATGTATTAAACACACTTTTAGAGTTAAAGCCGCTGTCATAAGCTAAACCAAGAATAGTAAGGTGGGCATTTTTAGGATCTAAGGCTATTGATTTGAAATGCTTTAGGCGGTATGAATTTACAAAGTCATTAAAATTGAGATGAAATGCTTTATTAATGAGATAGGATACTTTATTGGTGTTTAACTCTAAAACATCGGCAACAAATTTAAGACTCAGTTGTGGATTTAAAAACGGTTCTTCTTCTGTAAAATAAGACAGTAATTCCTCTTTTAGCGTTTCTACTTGGTCGCTGTCTAAAATGCTTGAACTTTGTTTTTCTTCCGCATCTTGAGAGGGTTTAAAATCTTCAATGACCAAGTTAGACTCGTGCAGTTTTGAAAACCCTTCTATGTTATGTAAGGATTGTATAAAAGGTTCTTGTCTATAGTTAATAATTTGTCCACGTCTTTGACTCACCATGTTTTGTAAGTGTGAAAAGGCAAGATCCTTATGGTTTGAGTTACTCAATATAAACACATCATAAGGCACGAGCATCGTTTCTTTTTCAGTAAATAATGACCATTTTTCAATCATTTTATCAGGCACTTCAATATCCTTATCATTTATAAGTTGAAATAATATCCTTTTCTCCGCTTGCAATGACGTATTTTGGATTAATGCTTCAAACTCCTCGCCTCGGTTTAGCCATATCAAACAAAAACATTTTAAATGATGTGCTAATTCTAATTGAGGGTTAAGTGTTAGTGTATAATTTAAAGTTTCTAAGGCTTTCTCAAATTGACTCTGGTAGTAGTAAATATGAGCTAATGTGTAGTGGTTATTTGCTGAAAGCGGATCGACATCTAACAATGTGTTAGCATACTCTAATGCCGTGTCAAAAAACCCAAGGGCAATACACAATTCGGCCATGGCCTCTAACCCATCTATGTGGTTTGGATTTATCTCTAAAACCTTATTGATGTGAATGTATGCATTATTAAAATCCCATTCTTCCCAAAAAAATTTACCTACAAAAGACAGAGGGTATTCTGGTAAAGAGGTGTCTATTTCTTTAGCAATTAACAGATTTTGAATCGCCAGATTCATAGCCTCTTTATAAGGCATATAACCCCACATGGCTAATAAACCATAGCATTGTAAATTAGCGTAATAGGCTTTGGCGTAGTTTTTATCAAATGCAATGGCTTGGTTGTAAAAATCAATGGCTTGATTTAAGCTTTCTGGTGTCCATTGTAATTGCAATGAGCGTCCTTTTAAAAATAATTGATACGCATCGATACTGCTTGTTGGTTGCTTAATTAGATGGTTTTGTACTTCAAAATGCCCGAAATTGTTTCGCATTTCATCAGCAATGGCAAGACTGATCTCGTCTTCCAAATCGAAAATATCTATTAATTCTCTATCAAATCGTTTGGACCAATAATGGGTTCCATCTGTAACAGCTATTAGCTGTGCGGTTATTCTAACTCTATCCTGAGATTTTTTTATACTGCCTTCAAGAATTGTATTTACATTTAATTGCTTTCCAATGTCTCTAATATCAATGCCTTTCCCTTTAAAGGCGAAAGATGAGGTTCTTGCAATTACTTTTAAACCATTTACCTTTGTTAATGCATTTATAATTTCTTCAGTAATACCATCGCAGAAATACTCATTGTCAATATCATTGCTCATATTGACAAATGGTAGAACGGCGATAGAATTTTGGTTTATCAAAGTGTTGTTTAATTAAAAACAAATGTAGAAAAGAATAAAAACAAAAAAAACTAAAAAATATTATCTTATGGCATTCCATAACAATTCATTCCACACACATTTCCTACACTACTCAACTTTTCAGAAAAAGTGTTTGCTCTCTTCATTCCTATTCCAAACTTTACGATTATTCTTAAAATAAAAAAATCCCACTTAATTGTGGGATTATAAAAATTAAACTATCATTACATAAGAGTTGCACACTTTTATTTTATAGGGTTCCTAATGGGCAAGGAGACATTACTTTTTCCTGAAAATGTTATTTTAAGAGGTGTTTTAGCATCGTTAATGCTCTCTGCATTTACATCTTTACCTGTTCCGTAATTAATTTGAGCATTGATTAACAACGATTATAATACGACTTCCCTTTCTTATTTTTTTACTGATTAATTTAGAATTATAAAAAGAAACCTGAGTTTTTTGATTCGGAATTATCAAATTTCTATGTGCTCTGTCTTTAGCATAACTAGCTCTACCGATATATGTTAAAATAAAATGACAACAATAAGTTTAATAGCGTATTGGGTTGAAAATTCCTTTACCAAGAAGAACTTATCAAATAAAAATACTCAAGAAGATTAATTCAGTAAATTTGTAAACACTCATAAAAAAATCTAAAAATGAATATCGTAGTACAATCCATCCCAGTTTTAGATTTAGATGGTTTTCCAGTAGATTTAATGACGGCATACAAAAATAAAGTGTTGCTACTTATTATCTATAATAATGATTGTTTGGGTTGTACAGGACGCGCCATTCCTTTAGCCTATGAGTTTCAGCAACAGTATCCATCAATTCAAGTTGCAGGAATACATGCTAATTTTGTAAACAGAGAAGCAACAAAAGCGTCTATTAAAAGTATTTTTACCAGCGGCGAGAATCCGTTTCCTATTTATATTGATGAACATCATAAGGTTTTTGACCAATTTGAATCTGAAGGCACACCGCAATGGGTATTAATTTCAGAAAATGGAGAGTTATTTCGTTCTATTTTCGGGTCTCAAGATAACGCAAAGAATCGGCTATTTTATGCCTTAGAAAGTCTTCAGGAAAGTAATAATAAACTTAAGGATGCGAAATGATTATACCTAAATTACATTACATATCTCAAGGAGACTCTCCTGAATCGCATCTGGAACACATCCAAAAAGCCTGTACATCTGGTGCCGAATTAGTGCAATTACGTTTAAAAAACATTTCGGAAAAGAACTATTTAAAAATAGCCGAAGCTGCTAGAGACATTACGTCTCATTTTCAAACCAGATTAATTATAAACGATCATTACAAAATAGCAAAAGCCGTTAAAGCAGATGGTGTCCATTTAGGAAAAACAGATACCTGCCCTACTTTAGCTAGAAAAGAGTTATACTCGTGGCAAATTATTGGTGGAACAACCAATACCATGCAGGATTGTGAAACATTAATTAGTAAAGAAGTAGATTATATTAGTTTAGGCCCTTTTAGATTTACAAAAACCAAAGACAATACACCTCCGGTTTTAGGTTTAAACGGTTATAAGGCCATTATTGAAGCTTTAAAAACAGATACAACAATTATTGGTGTCGGCGGAATAACCACAGAGGATGTTACAGATATATTAAAAACGGGTATTTCTGGAATTGCTGCGTCTGGAAATATTACCCGAAATTTTAATAGCATAAGACTATTTAATCAATTACTAAAGGCATCTTCGACAAAAGAACAACGCCACAGCTTTAAATAGAACGACTATAATTTAAAAGGAATCACATTATTTAATTTTCGGAATACGTACCTTTGTTTGATCAATTACAAGGATTAAAAATTTGCAACAGATAAAGGATTACTTAGATCAAATAGCTATTATATCTAACTCAGATTGGGATTTTTTTACATCAAAATTAGAGCGTCGTATTATTCCGAAGAAAACAGTTTTTTTAAAACTTAACGATGTAGAAAATCATATATCCTTCATTGAATCTGGTGTGGTTCGGTTATATATTCCGAAGGAAAATCCCGAAAAAGAAATCACTTTTGGCTTTAGCTTTAAAAACCAGTTTATTAGTGCTTATGATTCTTTTTTAACACAAAAACCGTCTGCTTACCAATTACAAGCGCTTACAGAAACAACTATTTTAAGCATTACTTATAACGATTTGCAAGAAGTTTATAAAAAGACGCAAATAGGCAATTTAATAGGAAGACTTACTGCTGAACGCTTGTTTTTAATTAAGTCGAAACGAGAACAAAACTTATTAAATTTAACGGCAGAAGAGCGTTATCTTAAATTGTTTAAAGAGCGACCAGAACTCCTAAAAGTTATTCCCTTAAAATACATCAGCTCTTACATTGGTGTTACTGCGCAAGCGTTAAGCAGGATTAGAAAACGTTTATAACTGGGATATAAAATGAATTTAATTGATTTAGGTTCATTGTTTCACTCGTAACGTCGGAGTATCTTTGCAAAAAAAGTTATGTTAATAGTTATTTTCGTTATTGTACTTTGGTATGGAGGCTTGTTTTTTCAGTCTTTCTTTTTGCATCGTTATGCAGCGCATCAGGTTTTTACAATGTCTAAAACGATGGAACGCATTACGTTTATTTTAACTTGGATTTTTCAAGGCTCTAGCTATTTAAGTGCTTATGGCTATGGCATTATGCATCGCATGCACCACGCTTATACGGATACTGAAAAAGATCCACACTCACCATCGTATGATGCTAATTTATTTTCTATGATGTGGAAGACTAAAACTATTTATCAAGATATTAATCAGCAACGAATTACTATTGATGCACGTTTCACCAAAAATGTTCCGCAATGGAAAGCGTTTGACACATTTGCGAGTTCTCGTTTTTCGCGCTTACTCTGGATTTCTCTATATATTTTGTTTTTTGCATTTTTTGCAACAGCATGGTGGCAGTGGTTATTACTACCAATTACTTTTTTAATGGCTCCTATTCATGGTGTTATTATAAATTGGTTTGGTCACATATATGGTTATGTAAATTATAAAATGAAAAACACGAGTAAAAATCTCTTCCGTTTTGATTTTTTAATGATGGGCGAAGGCTATCATAACAATCATCATAAGTTTGCTAGTCGTGCAAATTTTGGTGTTAAATGGTATGAAATTGATTTCACCTATTTGATAATCAAACTTCTGAATGCCGTTGGTTTTATTAAGTTGAAAACTAACTAACTTACGTAATACTAATTCTATTTCACAGATAGTATTATTCCTATTTAAACTTAAAACATGTACATTTTCAGCTGGTTAAATAATTAGCCTTTACTTGTTTATATAATTTATTTTAAATTTAAAATACAAATTATTGAGGAGTTCCTAATTATCTAGTAGAATTAGGACTATTACTTCCCCACGTTTAACCATCAAAAATCAAATCAATTATAAATCTTTGTTAATAAAAAAGAATGAACGTTCATTTTTATTATCTTTGTACCATAATTCAATATGATATGGCTAAACTTCAAAAAAGCATAGAAAAGCGTAATGCATTAATAAAAGCAACTATTGAATTGGTAAATAACAATGGTTTCCATGCGACTCCTATGAGCAAAATAGCGAAGATGGCTAACGTTTCTCCAGCTACTATTTATTTATATTTTGACAACAAGCAAGATTTGGTAAACAAAACTTATATACAAGTAAAATCAGAGTACACAAAATATGCATTTGCCACTTATAGTGAAACAATGTCTGTTAAGGAAGGCTTTGAAGTTATTTGGAAACGTATCGCAGATTTTAAGCTTCAAGAATGTGAAAATGCCATGTTTTTAGCACAATGTGATAATACGCCAATGATAGATGAACCTAGCAGACAAGAAGGTATAAAACATTTACAGCCCCTACTCGACCTCTGGACACGTGGTAAAAAAGAAGGTATTATAAAACCAATATCAGATTACTTATTGTACGCCTATGCTATAAACCCGTTGTCATTTTTAATGATGGCTCAAAAACGTGGCGCATTCAAGTTAGACAAAACCCATATTGAAGAAGCCTTTCAGTCTGCATGGAGCAGTATAAAAACGGGCAAACAGTAACCTATAAACACTAAAATTTAAAAAGAATAAAAAACAATGATGATACAAACTATTTTATTAAAAAATAGACCTCAAGGCAAACCTTCAACGTCAGATTTTGAATTTGTAACGGAGGATGCTGATTTAAAAATCAATCAAGGTCAACTGCTTTTAGAAACCACTTACGTATCTGTAGATCCTTATTTAAGAGGACGGATGAGCGATGCTAAATCTTACGTCCCTCCTTTTGAGTTAAACAAACCTATACATTCTGGCGTTATTGCTAAGGTCATTGAATCTAAAAACGACAACTTTGCAGCAGGTGATTATGTTTCTGGAATGCTGAATTGGAAAACAAAACAAGTATCAACAGGCGAAGGACTCTTAAAAGTAGATCCTTCTAAAGCACCATTAAGTGCCTATTTAGGTGTTTTGGGAATGACTGGTTTAACAGCTTATTTAGGTTTAAATGAAATAGGTAAGCCTGTAATTGGAGAAACATTAGTAGTTTCTGGAGCTGCTGGTGCCGTAGGAAGTGTGGTTGGTCAAATAGGAAAAATTCTTGGACTTACCGTTATTGGCATTGCAGGAACCGATGAAAAGATTGATATGCTAAAAACCAAATTTGGTTTTGATGCAGGTATTAATTATAACACAAGTAAGGATATTAAAGCAGACATTGCTAAAGCTGCCCCAAACGGTGTAGATATTTATTTTGATAATGTAGGTGGACCCATATCTGATGCAGTATTCTTCAATATCAACCGATTTTCAAGAATCATTGTATGTGGAGCTATTTCTGTTTATAATAATACAGAAGTCCCAAAAAGCATGAGTGTACAGCCTTTTCTAATAAAAAAGAGTGCATTAATGCAAGGATTTATAGTTTCTAATTATGCAGACAAATTTCCGGAAGCAATGAAACACTTATCGGGTTGGTTAGCTGAAGATAAACTCACCTACACAGAAACGATAGTCCATGGTTTTGATAATATTCCAAACGCTTTTATTGATTTATTCGATGGTAAAAACAAAGGAAAA